>ERZ827528.504-NODE-504-length-48180-cov-6.402431_pt1 | contig 48180 bp, 25 predicted proteins | sample MGYA00519768_ERZ827528 | MGnify/ENA primary metagenome ERZ827528 (study PRJEB31778, sample SAMEA3449343) | human gut metagenome | biome: human gut; feature: human-associated habitat; material: faeces | place: United Kingdom | collected 2010/2012 ...
GAGCTGAAAGAACTGGTATTAACCCTTCTACAAAGGCAACTATTACTATTCCTGCTAAGAAAGTAGCTAAATTTAAAGCTGGTGCTGAATTATCTGCAGCTGTTGAATAAGATAGATAGTTGAAAGAAATTAGAAAAGCGGGCTCTTAATGAAGAAACCCGCTTTTTTTATTGAGACTTATAGATTGCCGGAGCAGTATGCCCGCTCCAGCCTATAAATGACCTTATTATTATTTTCCGATTACTCCTGCCCAACTATCCGTAAAGCGGAAGTTTCCTATGTTTCCTGCGTAGTTATTACGGTTTTTGAACATGATTCCTTTAATGCCTGCCTTTAAGACACCTTCTTCAGTAGCTACCGCGTTCGCTACGGGTTCTTTATCTTTTAGTTCCGGGTCGATAAATAGAGAAGCCTGTCCCTTATCGAAGTCGATTTTCAGGACAACCAGATGCGTGGTGTTTAGGTCGTAAGTCTTTGTGGTTGCGGCACGTTGCTTGTGTATGCCTACTCCGAATTTGAGTTTGTTGCCTTGATTGGATGCAAATACAAATCCGCGGCTTATTCCGACAGTATGATTAGTAATAGTGGATATGAAATCTATATTTCCTTTCGCTTTGAATTTGGAGAAATTTACAAGGAATGACAGATAGTAAGTGCCGGAAGAATAAGTTCTTCCCGATTCCAATCCGTAAATGCTGGGACGGAAATTAGCGTCTTCCGGCAATCCGCCCAAAGTGATGGAAAGTCCTTTCTCATTGTATCCCTTGTAAGACAGCTCTTTGCCGGCAACAGGACTTTCGCCTGTATAAGGTTCTTTCTCGCTGAAAGCAGCGCTCCATACATCTTTATTGATAGGTGCTTTTTTGGCAGTGTATGCCGCTTTTTCGATAGGCTCTCCCTCAGTGCATCCGTTGAGGAAATTGTTTCTTAATACTTGAGCGTTGCTTAATGAAGCTGTAGCAACTAATGCCAATGTTAATAGTACTTTTTTCATGGCTATTTCTATTATTAATTAGAGTTTATTTGTTGATTCAATCAGTCGGAAACTTTTAGCGGCGGAAATCAAACCAAAGTTTCATACGCAGCCCGTCGTCTCCCGATTTGATGCGGATGGTGCTCGGCTGGCTTTTCGGCCCATGCTCGGCGATTGATTTGAACGAACGTATGGCGGGAATGTCATACAGGAACGAGAGGTCGCCTTCCGGGAAACCATGCATGCTGTTTTCTCCGTCCCTGCGATGTTTCGGTTCCTCGGGTGTAAATACCCGGAAATACAAACCGTCCGTTTCCGAATATACGGTGAAAGGCACTTTCTCCGATTCCAGGGTCGCCCAATACAAATTACCGTGATACCCTTTGAACTCCGGATATACCAGTTTCTCGAAACTTTCTCCGGTAATGGTATTATTGTATTCCTTTTCCCAAATATTATAATTAGTCCCTTTTATACGGTTTTTCCAAACACGGTACGGGCCGCGTCCGAACCAGCGCATACCTTTCACCTCTTTCTCAGGGAAAGAAAAACTGAATCCCAGGTAATAGATGTTTTTATCAAAGAACTCGCCTTTGTATCCGTCACCGGTACCACGGTTCAGCAGAATCGCGTCCATTCCCAGCAAGCCGTCCGCTGTCATGCGCCAGACGATAGAATCGACGGCTCCCGTATATTTCACAATGAAAAGGGCATCGTTGCCGTCCATCCGTGTCTCACCTTTTTTGAAATCGGCTTTTATGCCTACGGGCAACGGGCCGTTATTCAGCGGGATAACCTGTTCATTGCGTTTGATTTCGATTAAAGCACCGTCCTTACTGTTGAAAGTAGCCGAGATGTCGTTGGCTGAAAGAGTAATGTTTTCATTCTCTTTTCTTATCTGTGCCGCAATTGCGGACATCGCTTGCGTACGTTGGGTTTCAAAATACTCTTTGGCATATTTTATCGGCCATGTCCAGTTACAGATAGTCTTGCCTGTCCTGTCGTATGCTTCCAGTTCGAGTACGTCTCCTTGGAAGAAGTTTGCAGGCAACGCCATACGCGCTTTCCCTGTTTCTCCCGGGTCGATGGCGGGCAGGCTGACCGTTCCTTCGTTCAGCAGTGAACGTTCACCGCCCTTTAGTGGCGAAGGGGTGGCATAAAGTCGATACTTCATATTACATTCCCGCAGGTTTGTGAACAGATACGTATTGCTTACCATAAACTCTCCCTTGAAAGAGGGAGTGATAAACAGATTCTTGAATTGGATAGGTGCCCATACTTCACGGACTGTATAGAAACTGCCTTCTTTTTCCCGTCTGGGGCCTACGATGCCGTCCGGGCCGTTCGGACCGTCGGAATCGAGAATTCCCCCTTTGTCACTGCGTGAAACAGCCTCATCAATGAAAGTCCATAAGAAACCGCCGGCGAATAAAGGATTGGCAGAGTAGTTGCTCCAATAATCTTCCAGTCCCGCACCCAGTCCTTTGTCATACTGTCCGTGCAGAAATTCAGTCGGCATAAAGACATTGTATCCGTTGGCAAGTCGAGCGGTTCCTGTCTGATAGGCGGGATAGTGGTGGGTATCCAGTTGGTTGAAATCCGCCCACGGGTGGATGACATGACGTTTCTGCGGGTCATAGTCGGCAAAGCGTGCGTCCAATTTCTTGTTCCAACCACCCTCGTTGCCGTTGCTCCATAAGAAAATGCAGGGATGGTTTACATCACGGGCTATCATATCTTTCAGCAACTTTTCTCCAACTTTCTCGTCGTATCTTCCATGCCAGCCGGGGAACTCATTCAGATAGAAAAGCCCCAAAGAGTCACATACATCCAGAAAATGCTTGTCGGGCGGGTAGTGCGAACGGACTGCATTCATGTTCATCTCCTTGATAAGCATCGCGTCTTGCAGACTGATGTCCTTGTTGGTAGTACGTCCGCCGTCGGGATGGAAACTATGGCGGTTAATGCCTTTCATTACCACTTTTGTCCCGTTGACATAAATACCGTCCTTAGGGCGGAATTCAACGGTGCGGAATCCGATTCGCTCTTCGTGCACATGCACAGGCAGCTTCCGGTTGTCGAGCAGTTCCAATCGTAATGTATAGAGGTTGGGGTGTTCACAGTCCCATGCACGGATACCTTCCCAACGGGTTGAAATCGTTTGTACGTTGCCTGTTCCTAATTCGCTTATCTGCTTTCCGATAGCTTTATTTTCCCCTACCGGAGTCAGTGAGGTAGCTATGGAATATCCGTCCGGAAGGTTGTTTAAATGAACTTCCGTTGAAAGCTTGCCGTCGGCTGCCGCATTCACGGCAATGCGTTCGATATGTGTTTTGGGTACGGCTTTCAGATAAACCGGACGGTAGATACCGCCGAACAGCCACCAGTCTGCCCTGCGTTCCGCTGCATTTACAGACTTGTTGGCCGATTCTTTCCACACTTTCACTTCCAACTCATTGCTTTTGCCGAATCTGAGCTTGTCGGTGATGTCGTAATTGAAGCTGATAAAACCGCCTTGGCGAATCTCTCCTGCAAGCTGGTTGTTTATCTTCACTTCCGTATCCGTCATCACCCCTTCGAAGACAATGCTGACCTGCTTGTTTTTCCAGCCGGCAGGTACTTTGAATTTGTAGCGGTACAGTCCGTTCTCATCACTGGGTTTGGCTGTCTTATCCAGGTAGAAACGCCCGAACGTATATTCTCCGAACCCTTGCAGTTCCCACTGCGAAGGTACTTCTATCTTGCTCCATTTGCCGCTGTTCATACCTGCGGAACAATAGAAATCCCAAGTGACGGTCTTTCCCAATCCAGTTCCGGACAGGTACAGAGTCTCTGTGTTTTGTGCATTTATCGCAGTCGCCCATAGGCAACCGATGCCGATAAAGAGTTGTTTTATTCTTCTTGTTATCATATCAAATCTGTCGGATATTAGTTATTTGCTTCCTTCGATGGGGAATACGTAAAACTTACGGTTCGGCTTGAAGTCGAGCATCCATTGGTCTACTACCACATGCTTGTCCAGCGCGGTGATAGTCAGCGTATGTTTACCTTTTTTGAGGGAGTGTTTAGTCTCCTTTACCGCTTGTCCACGCAATACATTGCGTTTCCATGTCTCGGTACGCCCTTTTTCGCGGAAAGAGAGAATCTGCGGCTTTCCGCCGTCTATGCTGACGCTGAAACGGATATCCCCCTTGTCGTTCGGCTGGGTTGGTATGACTGCCGTACGTAGGAGAGCTTCTCCTTCCCACGGACAGTCGAACTCGAAGGTCAGCGAGCCGCCTTTGGGCAGGGCTACGGCATTCATGCTGTGTCCCAACGCCTGTATCGGAGTGGCTCCTTCTGAGGCTGTTGTATAATTACAGGCGTTGGAGACAATGCATTTATCTGTTTTAATCTTATGGGGAACGGATTTCTTCGGGTTTGCTGTCAGGTATTTGTCTATTTCCTTGTCCGTCAGTCCCACAGGGAGAGTCGGCGGGTAGAATACATATAAATCCCGCGGGTAGAAACACATGGAATGTTTCCATTTGCCGTCCGCCATTTCGTTATTATAATAGTCGGTCAGTTCCTTGATTTCCTGATAAGCCTTCATGCTTCTCGCACAGGCGGAGAACATTGCCTTGTCACGTCCCCAAAGAGACTCGTCGCACTGTCCCATGGCGTAGGAACGGGCACGTTGCGCTTCCAGCATCTTGGTGCTCATGGCAGCGGCGCCGAATACTTGGTACTTGATATGAGAGAAGAAAGCGTCTTTCCGTTCGGGGGCAATCATTGCTTCCGCTTCCTCAACTGTCTTTTTGATGGCTTCGTAAGACTCCATGTAGCGGTCGAGTTCTCCGCCGAATTCCGTCAGGCTGAATTCGGTATCAATTACTTGCGAACGTCCTCTGGGGTATCTTTTCTTGTCCAGTTCGACCTGTGTCCATCCCATATGTTCCGGTTTGCGGATACCGCAAAGGCGGTAGAACTCATGCATGGCGGGGAACAACTTTTTGCCGGCCTGCTCGCCGAACTCGCGGCAGAGCCATTTCTCCTGATGTTCGTTCAAGGTGGAAGGAGCTACGGAGTTGATATCCCATGCCATATCCAGGAATAATTCGAGGTTATAAGCCGAGGGTTTCAGGTCATGCACGTTGACTATCCATACACGGCGGGCGTTGTGGTCATACGCCTGTTTCATTTCGTTGTAGATAAGTCCCGGTTGGGTGGTGCACAGCCACATATAGTCATGCGGACGCCCCCAGTAGCTCAGGTGGTAATACACACCGGCTCCGCCGCTGCGCTTCTGCTGCTCTTCGTCGCTCAGACGTGTCATATAGCCGTAGTTGTCGTCACACCACATTAGTGTCACGTCTTCCGGAACCTGCAGGCCGTTTTCCATGATTTGGAGCACTTCCTTGTAAGGTACGAATACCTGCGGAACTTTCGTGATGTCAGGATTCGTGTATTTAGCCAGTAATTTGCGCTGGTCGTTAATAACCTGTTGCAGGGCGCTGACCTTTTCGTCCATTGTGCTTACGCCTTCCATATGTCCGTCGTGGATTCCGCGCATGCCGATAGTGTACATATTTTCATATTTGCCGGCCTCTTTCAGACGTTCTATCCAGTAAGCCTGTACGGAATCGCGGTTGGTGATGTAGTTGTAGGGGCCGCGCCGCTTCTCGCTCCATTCTCCTACGTTGTTGCGCATCAGGGGTTCGCAGTGCGAAGTACCGATGGCGATGCCGCAACTGTCCGCCATTTCCTTGGCGCCCGGTACGAAATAGAAAGGAGTCGTGATGCCGTGCATGCCCGGCCATATTGCGTTGGCACGCAGACGGAGCAATAGCTTGAAGATTTCCTTGTAAGTGCGGGCTCCGATACGTCCTTTGATAGTGGACGGTTCGAAAGTCTTCCAGCTCCAGGGTTGTAAAGACCAGTCCTCGTCATTCAGGAAGATTCCACGATATTCGACAGACGGGCTTTGGAAAGTCTGATAATCGCCGGCGATGGTAAGTTGGTTTCGTTTCTCGGGAGTCACGTCCCCCCACCATACCCAGGGAGACACGCCTGCCAGACGCGACAGTTCGAGTATTCCGTAGGCGGTTCCCCTGCCGTCGCTGCCCACGACGAACAGTTGTTTACCGGCAGAACTGCCGGCTACTGTTATATAAAATCCGTCTTTTTTAGCTGCGATACTATCAACGGGAATGTTGAGTCCGCGCAACTCCTTTTGGAGTTTCTTGTCCGCCTTGTCCAGTTGTATGATGCGGACAGTTGCCTTGGATGCGGAACTCTGTTCCGGCAAAAGACCCGTCACCTGTTTCATGTCCTCTTTGAACATGTCGATAGCTATTTTTACAACTGGGGCGGTAGACTGGGGCATGGCATAGGATATAGCCTGTTTACCATTGTACCAAACGAAGTCGTTACTGCGTACAATCTGACTACATACAAAAACGATGATTAGTAAGAAAGAACGTAAAAGCATGATATTAGTTTTTATGATTATAATACGATTAATTACCGTCGGGTTTTTCCATTTCGCAGAAAGGAGCCGGACACCAGTGGAAGCTTGCTATGTCATCCGGCTTGGCGGGGTCGTAAGAAATATCCGTTTTCAGGTATTTCACCAGTTCCGGTGTTGCCTTCTTCATGCCTTCAATTACGCATTTGGCTATTTGATAAGCTCCATATGGATTGAAGTGGGTATTGTCTTCCAATTTTTTCTTTTGTCCGGGGAAACTTCCCATCGGATAGTGTACAAAAGCCTTTTTTGATTCACTTTCGCCCAATGCTTCATACAGTGTTCCGGTCATATCATTCAATTCTATCAAAGGAACATTCTCCTTTGCCGCAATCCAGCGTACTGCGTCAGGATATTCACCATGCGTATTGACGGTGCGTCCTTCTTTGTCGAACTTGCGGCGGCGTGTCGGGGTAACCAGTACCGGCTGTCCGCCTTTGGCGCGTACCTCGTCGATAAATGTTTTCAGATTTGTCATGAAAGAGTAATAGGCTCCTTTGCCGGGCCCTTTCTGCTTTTGGTCGTTATGGCCGAATTCCACCAGCAGGTAATCCCCCTTTTTCATGATTGAAAGCGCTTTCTTGAGACGCTTTGCGGCAATGAACGTATTGGCGCTTTCGCCGCTTTCGGCATAATTGGCGATGGCTATCCCGGAGTTGAAGAAGCGGGGAATCATTTGTCCCCAGCTAGCCCAAGGCTCGTTCTCCTGGTCTACCACCGTACTGTTTCCGCATAAGAAAATGGTGGGGATGGAAGTGTCGGCAGCTTCCACACGGATGCTTTCGCAAACGGGAGCATCCCCGTTGATTTCGATAGTCAGTCGGTCGTCCCAGTCCAGTTTGCTTTTTTCGCGTTCCTTGATTTTCACGGATTCTTTGGCGGAGATGCGCGGGCTGCGCTTGTTGACGATAAATGTTTCTTCTATAAACTCACCTTTTTTAGTAGGCAGGTTCTCTACGAACAAACGGCGTGATTCTGCACGTACGGTGGTATTTCCCGCCTGCTTCTTGCTTCCCAGACGTACTGTGACGAGATAATTCCCGTCGGGCACACGTACGGAGAAATAAAAAGGGGCGTTGCTATCTTTTTTCGGCGTGTCCACGCGGTCGTATCCGTACCCGGTCTTTTCCGAGTAGCGCGGGGCGTCGGCCAGATTGAAAGTCTGTGGTAAATTCTGTGCTTCTATACCGACTGATGCCAGTAGTAAAAGGCTCATCAAAGTTGTTTTCATTTCCGGTAAAATTAAAATGTGTTAGAGTGAGATTTCCAGTTGCTCGTTTTACGCTGCTAAAATAGTGCGTTTTTTATTCCTGTCGAATGGACAAACAAGTGAAAATATGGATTTATTGTGTTAATTGCTGTCCGCACCTATATAATATCCCATATGTGTGGGTTGGTTATAGCCGACATTCTGCATGGCTTGAGACATATCATAGGTGTGGTCATTCATCAGGTGTACGAAACGGTGCTCCGTGGGGTGGTTGCTGGAGAAGAGGTAAATGTACTCTCCGTCCTTGCTCCGGTAGATGACCTCTTCCCGGTAGTCACCCAGGAAATCACCGTAATAACAGGGATTCGCTTTGGTCGAGTTGTTGGAGTAGACTCCGCCGCCGTAATAGGTGAAGGTGATTACCCGCGATTTATCCCATGGGGCGGATTTCGTGTAGCTGTGCACCATTACATCGTCCAGCATCTGGCGGGTCAGGTCACCTGTCCAAAAGATAGCGTTGTTATAGCTTTTTGAACCGGTCTTGGCAGAAGGTAAAGTCGTGCTGAGTAACTGCCCGGTCTGGCAACTGTACACTCCGCTGGCTTCGGACGACCAGTATTCGTGTCCGGGACTGTCCGGGATAATGTCCGCCACCAGGCATCTGCCTACATCTCCCGGCGGATCTTTGTCCTCATCCTCTTCATCGGCGTTGTCATCACCACTGCCGGAACTTGCTCCACCGGCGTGTCCGGTGATAAACTTCCCTGTCGCCGCATCGAACACGGCACAACCGTAGCCGAATCCGTTATTGATATATTTGTTCGGGTTTTCAAAACATGCCACCACTTGCAAGCCCGGGCGGTCGGGTATGAATTTGCCGACATGAAGCGCGTCTCCATGACCGTTTCCCGTGCAATAAAGCCCTTTCCCGTTGCGTGCGATGGCTGCCGAGCCGTAGAGGATTTCGTCATAACCGTCGCCGTTCAGGTCTGCCACCCTGAATGTATGCGAGCCCATGTCCCTGTACGATTCGCATCCTTTGTCGTTCGTGTTGAATTTCCAGCGGGGGAGCAGTGAAGAACCGTTGAAGTCCAGTGCCCACACTTGCCAGTTCCTGTATATGCCGCGGGTAATGATGACGCTTGGATTCGCTTTTCTGATTCCATTTTCGGGGATGCCGTCGAGATAGGCGGCTCCGATAAAGAAACGGTCCATGCGGTTGCCGTAGTCGTCTCCCCAATAGCTGTGCCAGTATTTGGCACGCTCGTAGTTGCTGCCTTCACCGCCGCGGGGGATATTGTCGGTGCGGCCTACCTCTATTCCCTGTCCGTTGACGATGGATATGTATTCCGGTCCGTCGAAGATTAGGCCGCAGGTGGAATGTAATGACTTCCCGGAGTACCAGCCTTTTCCCGAAGGGTCTTTCTGCCGGTAGTCGTTTACGTTTCCGTTGGCATCCGTGATTTTGTCGCCGTTGGCGAATCGGGTTCCTTCGGAACTTCGGAAAGCTATCTCGCATTTTCCGTCACCATCGAAGTCGCATACAATAAAAGAGGTGTAATGTGAGCCGGAACGGATATTGATGCCCATATCTATCTGCCAGAGGAAAGTGCCGTCGAGCTTGTAGGCTTCGAGCAAAGTGGTGCCTTCACGCCACCCGCCCTGGTTGGCTCCGTCATAAGGCTGGCGTTTGAGTATGATTTCCATGACACCGTCACCGTCGAGGTCGCCTACCTGTGCGTCATTGGCAGCATAAGTCAGAGCCGGGTCGGGCACATGGGTGTTCAGCCGGATGGCACGGTAGAACGTTTCCGCCATTTGTGGTGTGAATGTATATTCGCAAAGCGTCTGCTCCGAGCCGGCGACGGTGACGCGATATACACTGGTTGTCCGGGCGTTGATGGTCTTGTCCGCCCAGCAGGTGGAATTTGTGACGGGAGTTTCGTTCAATTTGGTTTCCTGTCCGTTGTCTTCGCTTTTATAAATGTCAAATGCTATGTTAGTGGGATCGGTGGGGAGCAGGCGCCAACTGACCAGCGCATGTGAATAGCCGGAAGTATGGTTCAACGTACCTCTCGGGGTAGGGTCGTAGCTCACCCACATGCTGCGCTCCCCTATGATAATCTCTTTGCCAGGTTCTTCCTTGGGGGCGGTATTCGTGCCGTTTTCTTCCGGTGATAGTATTTGTTCATCTCCGCAGGCGGCAATAAGAAGCAAGAATCCGATAATTGATAAATGGTGTAAATGTTTCATGGTCAATACATTTGGTTAACGTTCGATTACAAAGATGAGGAGAGTCCGCTATCCGTGACATAGACACTTGTACGTTTGCATGGATTATTTGCCTGCGTTGTTTTTTATCCGGGGCGAATTTGATAATCTGTGCTGGTTTGTGTACGTATGTCCATTCCCCGGCATTTATTCTCTGCTTACATTTGCCATACGTTGATGAGTGAATCTCTATACATCGCGAAATTTGAACTATTAAAATAATACTATTATGGAAACTCGTAAATTGAAGATTGCGTATGCTTTCTTGCTCTTGATGCCGGCAGTTGCATTGCTTCAGACTTCCTGCTCGGATAATGAGTCTGATGATGTCGCCACCGGACAAGGCAGCGTGGAAATTACGGCAAACTGGGACGACTATTCGGAAGATGCGGAACTCCCCGGCAGCTATACCCTTGCCATTGCCGGTGTCGGCGAACAGTTGATGGACAACCGAACCGCCACTTTCCAATCTTTACTGGACGCAGGGACGTATGCGCTGGCTGCCTACAACACCCCTGCAAATATGACTGTGGATAACCTTACCGCCACTGTAGCGCTTCATGAAGACGGGACGCTTCAACAACCGGGTTATCTTTTCTCCAATACCCGTATCAAATCGGTAGCGGTGGAATCCGGCAAGACTGTGAAGGCTTCCCTGAAAATGAAACAGCGCGTCCGGAAACTGACATTATCTTTAGTTCCCCAAGGCGGTGACCCTGCACAGATTGAAGAAACAGAACTGGAAGCGACTTTATCCGGCATTGCTTCCTCTTTCAACTTTGCCACGGAAGAGTTGTCTGCGCCAAAGGATATTGAACTTGTCTTTAAGAAACAGCCTGCCGGACTTTATTCTGTCACCATTTATATATTAGGTGTCGTGGCGGAAGGAAACCAGGAACTCACTCTCCAACTGGATTTATCCAAAGGGAGACACTACGAGCTCAAGAGCGACTTGACAGAAGCGCTGAAATATTTTGGAAACGACATTGCACCGCTTTCTCTGAAAGCGCCGCTTGAACTTCCCGGCGGGATTGATGGTTCAGGAAATATTCTTCCATGGGAACCGGAATTTGAGGACGGGCCGCATGATGTCGAACTTCATTAAGCGGTCGGAGAGTTACCTTTTAATAATAGTCTGAAAAAATATAAAACCATGAGAAACAGATTTCTTTTGACGGCAGTATCGCTTGTGATATTGACCGCATGTAATAACCAGCAAGAGGCGGAAGAGACTACCGGACAGTTTCCGGTGGCTGCCAGTGTATGGGGAACTGTCAATACGAACGGGCTGGTCAGCCGCGTTGCGAATGATGTGTGGGAGACCGGCGATGCAATCGGCATATCCGGGAAAAGCGGAAATGTGGAATATACGAACAAGCAATATGACTTTTCCAAAGGTTCGTCTTTCGTTCCTGCGGGAGAGGTTATCTATTATATAGGTAAGGAGACTGTGGAGTTTTCCGCCTATCATCCTTTCAACGAAGTGGGTGGCGAACTGGCGATAAACGTAAGCGACCAGAATGAAAGTAAAAACTTCGATTATTTATATGCTACCGCCGAGGGGTCGGAAGCGGCTCCGCTTCTCGATTTTCAGTTCAGGCATAAGATGTGCAAAGTGGTATTGAACTTCTTGCCGGGCAGCGGCTTTGCAGAGGATGCGGACTTTGGCAACGGTACTATCCGTCTTGCTTCCCTGCATGCCACCGGTACGTTCAATACTCTCACCGGTAATGCTGAAATCAGTGCGGGAGAAGGTGAAGGACTGGAATTTGTTGCCGGAACCACAATTGTGCCGGAAGGGAATACCTATTCGCTTGTCCTTCTGCCGGAAACCGTATCCGGTGGTGTCGCGTTGTCATTCATCCAAGAGGACGGAACTGTCTACGAGGGGGCAATTCTGACAGGCAAGGAATCTCCCGACCTGGCTTTGACACCGGGCAAGGTGTACGAATATAATGTTACGGTAAACCGTGAACGGCTTACTGTTTCTTCTTCCACCATCCACGGATGGGACGAAACTCCCGGAGATAAGGATGTGAACATAAATATATAATTCTAACTGTTAATGAGTCTGATAATTATGAAACCAGATAGTAGAAAACTACGGATGTTTGCCTGGCTGCTTGCTATGGCGGCAGGCAATGTACTGATATCATGCGCTTCTGATGAGAAGGAAGTGTCCGATTCACTTGGCGACAAGTCTCCAATGATGTTTGTGGGACAAGTCCTTAACCAGCCGATGTCACGGACTACCTCTGAAGGGACGTGGAACGGGACGGAAGAAGTGGGCGTACAAGTCGGTGAAGAAATCAAATTGTATAAGGCGGACACATACGGAGCCTTGACGACGGATGACGAACCTTTTTATTGGGAAAGTAAGACAACGGCGGTTGATGTGCTGGCTTGGTTTCCTTGCAGCGGTACAGAAGCTTTGCCCGCTTCATTTTCGGTACAGCAAGACCAAAGCCGGGACAATGGTTTTCAAAACAGTGATTTCCTAAGAGCGAAAGGCACTTTTACTTTTTCAGACCAACAACCGGCACTTGACTTTTATCACCTGCCCGCCAAAGTGAAACTGAACCTGAAAGCCGGTGAAGGTGTGGAAGACCCCGAAACAGTGAAGAATGCGGAAGTTACTTTCGTCAATATGTCACTGGCTTCCGGTGAAATCAATATGGCTACGGGAGAGGTGGCACAAACTTCCGGTGAAGAGATTATTTTTCCTCAAAGACTGGAAGCGGATGATGTCACGAACGGTTATCTGCAGACGGTGCAAGCCCTGCTAGTACCGCAACAGATGAGGGGAAAGCAGTTTATCAAGGTAGTAGTGGACGATGTAGAGGCTTATTATATCCCGGCGGAAGATGACGCAAACCTGAAAGCCGGTTATCTGTATGTCTACAATATTGAGATAACTCATAGAAATGAGATTGAAGTAACCCTTGCCGTTTCCGGCCCTGCATGGACGGAAGGAAAAGAACAGGCTGTCGCCAGCAGCACTTATTATACGGCGGACGAACTGAAACCCGGTGATTTCTTCTATCGTACGGCCGATGGAACCGGTTGGACGGTAAGTGACGGCGGCTTGCGTATGGTGAATCATGCAACGGGTGAGAAGGAGTGGGTAACCCCCGAACAAAGCCCTGCCGACTTTGTGGACGGCAGAGTATGTATCGGCATTGTTTTTCAGACGGAACCGAAACGAATCAGTACGTTGGAAAAGTCAAAAGGATGGACGCACGGCTATGTGATGGCTCTGACTGACGCTGCCGAAAAATGTACCTGGGGCGATAAGACCATAGATGAGAATACGGAAGAAATAACCGAAGGAATTAATTATTTCCCGAATGTGGCAACGAATTCCGATATGTATGGTGATATTGACGGATATGGCAAAAAAGTATATATCGCGGAGCAGAAACTTGCAGGAGTGGAAAATGCGGACGGTACGCTTTATGATGTTTTCTATTATTCGGAAGTTTATGGAACGGATGCCGGCGGACAATATGCCGCACCTGCTGCCGGTACGACTTCCGGCTGGTATCTGCCTGCTATCGGGCAGTGGTGGGACATCCTGGAAAATCTGGGTGATGTGAACGGTTTGTTAACGTTAAGAAATAATACCGGAACCATTGTCGAACTCAAAAATGGAGTCTCTCAAGTTGCCATAGAGCGGATGAACGAGCGGATGAACGCCACCGGACAGACTGTAACTCCTTTTAAGGCGGATATTCATTATTGGTCGAGTTCGGAAAAGAGCAGCGGTGTTGCCCGCCGTATCCTTTTTGATGGTTCGAGTAAGAAATATTCTTTGCGCATAGGAGACAATAACAAGGATAATCCTTCTACCAATGTCCGTTGCATCCTGGCTTTTTAGAAACTTTATTGAGACATATACCATGTATGAAAAAACAAAAATGAGAATAATATGATGAGACTATATAAGTTATTTACTTTGGCAGCTCCGCTCTTTCTGTTGACAGCTTTGTCCGGCTGTTCCAACGAAGAGGACGCTTTTGCTACTTTGCCGGAAGGGGGACAACATTTAACCCTTAAGGTCACTTCAGCCAATTATGTATCTGCGGATGCCGTTGAAACACGTATTGCGGAAGAGGGGTACGCCACCCACTTTACTTCCGGTGATGAGATTGGTGTTCTTCAGATAACACCACTGTCCGGCAATGGTGGAGAGGCAGTGTATAAGAACTATCGCTTCACCTTTGATGACGAGGGGAATTGGACTGGCGTCCCATTGTCGCATAAGCAGGGGGATGAATATATTGTCTATTATCCTTATACTCCGGTTGAAAGCCGGGAAGAACTGGAGACATATATCGCTTCATTCGAACCCCGCCCGAATCAGGCTACTTATGAGGATTATACGAAAAGCGACTTGATGAAAGGGGAAGGACTGGTATCGGGAACTACCTTGAGTGCCAACCTCGAACATCAGATGACATTGGTTGTAATTGAAGTCCCGCTCGGTAAATGTGCAACGACGAAAGACGGTAGAGTGAAATACCATCCGGCGACTACCGTTTTGGGAGCACCTGCCTTCTCATGGGAAGAAGGAAGGATGCCTTATCAGACTTCAGATGACAGAATTCTGCGTTATCTTGTAAAGCCGGGCGCGGATTTCTCTCTGAAAGGTAGTTATCCTTATTATATCGGTACACGGAAGTTCGACATTGCGGTGGATGCGTCCGATGCAGTTGCACAACACTATCTTTTTTATACCCTTGATGAGGGCGTAGAACCGCCGGGTAGCCGTGACGTTCAAGTGGGTGACTATTATATGAGTGACGGATCAGTGCTTCCCGGAGATGCGTCAAGTGTGCCGGAAAACTGTATCGGAATCGTATTTCAAATAAGTGCAGAACGCATAAGCGCCGATGAAACGGCGCAAGGGTGGACACACGGTTATGTCATGGCACTGACCAATGCAGCCAAAGACACTAAATGGGGAAAGGCTGCCACTGAAGGAAGTGGAGAAAACTCCCCGTTTGTAGAGCATGCATCTACTTATAAAGGAATGTATGAAGAGATAGAAGGCTATGCGAAAACAAAGTATATGGTGGATACCTATGGAAGTGAAAATGACTTCCAGGGTGTGAACGGAACTTTCTATCAGGTCACCCAGTATGGAGAGACGGCGGCAACGGCACAATACAAAGCACCTGCGGGTACTAGCGGCTGGTATTTGCCAAGCATAGGCCAATGGTGGGATATTCTTGAAAACCTGGGAGAAGCGGAAGGTCTGGTTGCCTTGAAAGAAAATGAAACGGTATCCAGCAATATTGCGATAACCTTGAATGGGGAATCAGCCTTGGGAACTTTGAATACTCGCCTGAAAGCTGCATCCTCTTCAGCAGAGGAATTTGAAAGTTCTAAGAATTACTGGTCGAGCTCGGAGCATAACAGGAATAATAAGGGACTGGTTTATGCACATTCCGTATCTTTAACCGCTACGTCCGTTACAACTACCGGTGCTACTAAAATAAGCAACAGTAATCGTAGGGTTCGTTGTGTACTCTCATTCTAAAAACCACAAAAATTATATATTTGATGTTAGTTCTCATGCCGGGATACCTCGATAGGTATTTCGCATGAGAACTCTATCACACTTAAATGAATCAAGATTATGAAAATGAAATTCTTTTTCCTAGCGGCTCTTATACTTCTCACTTCCACCATTACAGACAACTCACCGGTAACTATTTATATGGTCGGTGACTCAACCATGGCCAATCGGAATCTCGCGAAGAGTCCGCGAAACAAAGAACGTGGTTGGGGAATGATGCTGGGCAGCTTTTTCCCTTCTGATAAAGTGGTCGTTGCCAATCATGCAGCCAGTGGCCGCAGCACGAAAAGTTTTATTGACGAAAAAAGATGGACGCGTGTAGTCAGTCAAATTAAACCGGGCGATTATGTATTTATCCAATTCGGTCATAATGACGAAAAGAAAGATAATCCGAAACTTTATACCGAACCGGGCGGCACATTCGACGACAATCTTCGTAAGTTTGTGAATGAAACCCGTGCCAAAGGCGGTATTCCTGTCCTTTTCAATTCTATTGTCCGTCGTAAGTTCTGTCAGGATGAAGCGGGGAATTTTACTGATTCGCTGTCCGATACGCATGGTGACTATCTTCTTTCTCCCAAGCGGGTGGCTGAAGAGTTGAACGTGGTCTTTATTGATATGAACAAGATGACTCATGATCTGGTGCAGCAGATGGGGCCGGAAAAATCAAAAGAACTGTATATGTGGGCAGGTAAGAAAGACGATACGCATCTGAATATCAAAGGTTCCCGTGTATTTGCCGGAATGGCGATTGATGCGGTCGGCAAGAAGATTCCCGAACTGGGGAAATATATCCGGCACTTTGATTATGTAGTGGCAGTGGACGGAAGCGGTGATTTCTTCTCTCTGGATGAGGCGTTAAAAGTGATTCCTGAGAAGAAGAAGTGCAAATTGCTTGTACGTACAGGACAATATGGGGCTAAACCCGAAATTAAGAACAAGTTGATTGAGATAGCGGAAGACGAGGGTGTGACTTATGATGTTTTAGATAAGAATTAAAAGTATAATTTGGGAAAAGAAAAATTACCGAAAAAAAGTTTCATCTTATATTCCCCTAGCGAAATAACTGACTAAAAGTTGTCAATAAAACCCCTAAAGGTTCCAAGTGAGGGCTTCGATTCTATAAAAAACTGCAACATAGATGATTACCTCTTGCTTTTTTCCCTTTAAAACCAATGACCCGTTTCTCACCGAGAAACAACCTGTTCGACACCGAGAAACAAAGCGTTTCTCGGTGAGAAACGAATCGATTGATAAAGTCTTAAACTTAAATGAAGAAAATTGTTCGTCTCTTTTATTTTTGACGCCTCTATCGTAGGAATATGTATGTTGAATTATATTTTAATGATAATCTTATTATGTCTAGGATATAGTAATACGGAATAAATTCATTTCCGTGCAGTTTAGAGCTTATTTTAGGCAGAAAAACAGAAGAATATTTTATTTGTATTCTGCTGCTACTTTTGTTCCTTTGCCTAAAAAGAGTTGGTGCATTTCTGCACCTTTTTAACTCTATTATTTACTATTATTTGAACCTGTACCCTCTGAAAGTCCCTTTCAAGTCCGCCCCGAAATAGAATCCGGGTTGTGTGGGCTGGTTATACCCGACGTTCTGTGTAGCGATACTGATTCTGTATATCGGGTCTTCCAGGAACGTATGGAAACGATATTCTGTCGGAATCGTTGAAACATACAGTCGCAGGGAAGTATTGTCCTCGGAGCGGAAAAGGATTTCCTCGCGCCAGTCCCCGATAATATCCCCTTGCAGGCAAGGAGTGGCTTTCGAACTGTTGTTGGAAGCTACCCCTTCAAATTCGACAAGCGGGATGAAACGTTTCTGTTCCCAGTCATATTTGCTGATGCGTGTTTTGTCCAGTACTTCCCGTAATAAATCACCATTCCACCAAACAGCCATGTTGACGGGGAAGTTCTTGGTTTTCGGAGCAAGCAGTTCACCTTTGAAGTTGATGATGCCGCCCGTTCCCGGTGACCATAATTCTACTCCCGGATTCGTCGGGTCGATGTCGGCGGCCATGCAACGGCCTATATCCCGTGTACTTTTCAGTTGCAGGAGAATCTCTCCTGTGGCGGCGTCCCGATACGTACTTCCGTCACGTTTGTTCTCGTGACACGCCCACACTTGCAGACCTTTTCGGGTAGGGTCTATCTGAGTCAGATGGATAGCGTCGCCATGACCGAGCTTGGTAGAATAACGCCCTTTGCCGTTATGGTCGATAGTGCATGAGCCGTAGATGATTTCGTCACATCCGTCGTCGTCCACGTCTCCTACACGGAGATTATGATTTCCTTGTTTGGCGTAATCCTCGTTTCCGGGTGTGTTGGTGTCGAATACCCAATGTTTTTTCAGTTTCTTTCCGTCCCAGTTGAAGGCGGCCAGTACGATGCGGGTGTAGTAGCCGCGGCACATCACCACACTGGGACGCACACCATCCAGATAAGCGATGCAGGCAAGAAAACGGTCGCTGCGGTTGGCGCGCGTGTCGTCCCAGTCTTTGGGATTTCCGCGTGCAGGGATATAATCGGTGGTGTAAAGCGCTTCACCGGTAAGACCGGAAAATACAGTCAGATATTCGTTGCCTTCCAAGATGCGTCCCTGGCGGGTGAGCTTGTTCTTCTTCTTGTCGAACACTCCCGGCTCGCGGTAATCTGCCTTGGCGTTGCCAATCACTTTCCCTTTACCATCTACGGTTCCGTCCGAAGTGCGCATGACCACTTCCGCCTTGCCGTCACCATCCAGGTCGTACACCATAAATTGCGTGTAATGAGCTCCGGCACGGATATTCCTGCCTAAGTTGATGCGCCATAGATGCTCACCGTTCATCCGATAACAGTCGAATAAAACCTCGCCCGTATATCCGTCATACGAATTGTCTTTAGCGTTACTTGGTTCCCATTTTAAGATTATTTCATATTCGCCGTCACCGTCTACGTCTCCGATAGAGGCGTCATTCGCGATGTACGTATAAGTATCGCCTGCCGGAGTCACCCCGTCCGCCGGTTTCTGCAGAGGAATTTGCAGATAACCGAGAGGAGCGTTGGCGGGGAGCGTATATTTTCCGTCGATGTGATGTGTCTCTTTTCCTTTCAGTACGGGGCGCACTTCGTATGCTGCCGTTTCCTGCCTGCTGTTTTCGTCACGGAACAAAGTCCCCGTGGCTACCGGCTGTGCAGTCAGCTTCTTTCCGTTGCGATATACATTGAAGGCAGTTTCCATCGGGTCGGAAGAGAGATACCGCCATGAGACGGCCACCGTCGACGGATTTTCACGGATGGCTACTACGCCTCGCCCGAGTTTCTCCCGTTGCAGTTTCGAATAATTATAGTTGGGTTGGGCGCTCACCGCCATGGCGGATGATAGTACGCCAATCAACCAGTAAATACATCTTCTCATATCATTTTATCTTTTAGTTCCTATAAGTTTCCCGAAGGAACGCTTTTAAGATGAATATTGCATTGGTCGTTATTTTCGGATACGATAGTCGTTTTATCCTTGGTGTCCAGCATGATTTCCGCCAGGTTGAAGTTCCTGCTATACCGGATTCGTCCCGCTTTCTGTGCCTGTGCTTCAATGGCGTATAGGAAGAAATTCTCCAGTCGCAGCGTGTCATTCCACCCCGAAGCAGAGATAAACTCCCTGACATTCGTCGCCTTGATATGCGAAAGATACACGTTGCGGAACCGGGGATACCCTTTTTCTTCCGGGGCTACCGGTGTGAGCAGTATTTTCCAGTGTTCGGGAATCTCCTTGTGGTAATATTCTTCGGGCAGCGTACTGTAACTGTATTGCGGATTCCAGTTCAGGTCGGCGGCAAGGACATTACGCACGCTGTCGGCTTTCACGCGGGTGAGATAGATATTTTCTATGGTTCCCCCACGGTTCATGGCACTTTTCAGACGCAACACAGCCCAGGTTCCCTGGGCGTTGAGGTCGTGTCCCAGTATATTCCGTATGCCGCCGGAAGTTTCGCTTCCGCAGGTGATAAGTCCCGCCCCTTTGCGGGTGGTGCAATTGCGTATGACTACATTCTCCGTCGGTCGGTTGACGCGCAATCCGTCCGTGTCCCTGCCCGATTTCAGGCAGATATTATCATCGTTACAGTCAATCAGGCAGTTCTCTATCAGTATGTTCGAGGACGAGTCGATGTCCACGCCGTCGGTGCTCGGTCCCCGTCCGCCGATATTGTTGTCGATGGTGAGCCCGTTGATACTGCAAAAGTCCGAGTAGAGAATCTGGCAAGCCCAAAATCCGGTACGCATTAGGGTGAAATCCTTTAAGGTGACGTCCGTGCTCCGTTCCACGAGTATGCCGCGCACACGCTTGCAGTCGTAGTCCACAGCCCAGCGTAGCCCTTTCGATTCGTACTCCTTGCGCATGACCCAATACTGTTCCCAAAATTTCTTTCCGCGGCAGTCGATAACTCCTTCGCCGCTGACAGACACATTCTTCTGTTTGACGACATTGAGCACAGCCGACGGCCATATCATCTCGATTCCGGCAATTCGGGAACGAAATTCGGGATAATTATTAATATCGGTCGAAGCGAGCAAAGTCACTCCTTTGTCCAGTTGCAGGTTGACGCCGCTTTTGATGAACAATGCCCCCACCAGATAATATCCGGGAGCCAGTGTCACGGTTCCGCCCCCTGCGGCGGAACAATCGTCAATCGCTTTTTGGATAGCTTCCGTACTGAGCCGGGTGCTGTCCGCCACTGCGCCGAAAGCGTTGGCGGAGAAGATTTTCCCGTCCGGCTGCTGTCTGCTTCCCACGCTGTCTGCCCAGCTCAAGTCCGGTTGCTGCGGCAGTTTTCCCCAGTCGTAGGTGTCGTGTGCCTGTTTGCCGGGGTTGCAGGACGCCAGGAGTGCACCGGTCAGAAGGGGAATAAGAATGTTGTTTATTCTCATTTGATAAACTTTAGGTGATTAAGATTTATAAGAAATATTGCCTTTGTTATTTTTTCGACTAAATTAGCGCCTTTTATCGGAGAGGCGAATGGAGTGGTGTACGAAAGCATGGACAATTTCTTATATATTGACTGCGGGTAACAGAAAGTCCATGAATCACATAAAAAGTCCATACTTATCTGCCATCCGCTGTCTGAATACCTTCTGAACGGGGTACATGGATAGTCCATACAAAAGTACGGATGTCCATTCTTGGCAGGGATATACAGTCCTATCTTTGCCGTATAATAAAATCTTGTAGATAACTCTATTTTTAATTTGAAGACTATGATACACACGTTGTTTGATTTATGCAAAAAGCGTTTCGGCCGGTTGGGAACTTGCAGCCTGGTCTTGTTAATGCTGTTGTTGCCGACAGGTTGTACCGATACGGAAGAACAATATGAACGTCCTTCGTGGCTGGAACCGCCCGTCTATGATGTGCTGGCGGGAAAAGGTAATTTCTCCATGTATTTGCAGGCGGCGGATAAAACATTGTATGGCTCCATCCTTAAGGGAGCGGGCAACTATACCGTATTTGCCCCGAACGATGATGCTTTCCGCAAATTTCTTTCTGAACACAATTATGCTTCTGTCGACAAAGTCCCCGTAGAGGTGCTTACGCAGATTGTCGCCTATTCGATGGTATTCAACCGCTTCGAGACAGCCCGCCTGGGAGATGTACTGAACAGCAGTGTCTGGGAAACCGGAACTTCCATCAAGAAACGTTCTTCCTATTATAAGACACTCTATAAGGAGACTATCGACGGAGTGGAGCAATGGGTAGTAGACAGCCCTGCCGATGTGACGGCCGTTGTCACTCCTTATAAATACCTGCCGATTTTTACCGAATCTTATTTTACGGGCAATACGCTGAACACTGTGGATTATGAGAAATTCTTTTCGGGAACGGCTTATTCAGGACTGAATGCGGCTGCCGGAAGTGTAGTGAACAAGGACATGTATGCCGAGAACGGAATAATCCATGAAGTGGATGCGGTGAACCTGCCATTGGATAACCTGGACGAGATGTTGCAAACTGAAGAGCATGAGTCATTCCGCAAAATATTGGAAACCAAAGTGGGAAGTTCTTATCTCTTTGTCTCTTACCTGCTGGGAGAGAATACGACCGAAGTCTATAAGAAACTTTACCCTGAGCGCAATATCTCCGCCGTTTATTGCAAAACCTACCAGAACTTGCCTTATTTATTGAATAATGAAGATTATAAAGGGACGGAAACAGCTACGACGGAGCAGCAGGGATATACGCTGATTGTCCCTTCCAACGAATCGGTGGAACGATTTGCCGCCATGTTGCGCGAACGCGCCGAAGTAGGCGACCTTTCCGAACTGTCGTTGACAGCGCTGACCTACTTCCTGAAAGCCCACATGGTTCCGCGCATAGTGTGGCCTTCCCATTTTGCCTCGGAACAAAACTCCAACGAAGAATTCCTGAACGGCGAAGGAAAGGATGGCCCGGGTTTCGACGCTTGCGTGACAAAGAGTAGCTTTGCCAGCAACGGCGTGTTGTATGATACGAAAGAAGTGGTGCAAAGCAAGTATTTCACCACCGTTTATTCCGAAATCCTGCTGAATAAGGACTGCCGCACATTGGCAAACATAGCTTGGGAGAAGTTCTTTGTCAACGACTGGATACCGGAACTGACGAAGAGCAAACTCACAGGCGACAAGGAAATGGATTATATCATGGTACTTCCTTCGGATGAATTGCTGAAAGCGGACGGATTCTCTTATGACGAAGTCAATAAAAAGTTCCTCAATGAGAACTTGGCTAACTCCGCTGATGCGGAAGACCGTATGAAGCGACTGCTCCGTTCCTGCGTATTCAAGCGCACGAAAGGAGTGACAGAACTGGACGACTTCTCCGGTTTCTCCCAACTGCCTTACGACGGATATGGTTACGCGGTCAATATCTACGGGGATATCATACGTTTCAAGGATAACAAACTCCAAGGATTGGGCAATATCCTCGACGGTACGGAAGTAGAAGTGGAAGAAGTGGATTTCGACTATATCAACGGTCACGTTTTCCGCATTACAAACGGTACGATGATAGAATACAGCCCGCGCAATACCGGCAGCGGCACAGCCGCCTTTGCCTCACCGAAACTGTATGACCGTATCACCGCTTATGCGGAAGAAAATGCCGACTGCCGCCTGTTCAAGCAATATATGGATAGAATCTATGGTGGGACTTCTCCCTCTTTTATCCGTGAGAGTACGAATTATACCATCCTGATTCCTACGGACGAAGCGATAAGGAATGCGGTAGGTTCCGACCTTCTTCCTGCTTTGCCTGCCGGCAGCGATGCTTTTGCGGCGGAAGACAAACCGCTGGTGGAACGCTTCATACAACTTTGTTTCCTGACCGGAACGGTAGTGCCGGACGACGGAATGCCCTATATCGAACCGGGAAAGAATGAAAGCCTCTCATTGAATACGGTCTATAAGCTGACGGACAGCGAACTGGACTTATGGTCGGTCAATACGGCGGTTCAGGTCGCCAAACAGGGGGATAACAGTCTGACTTTCCGTTTTCAGGATATAAAGAAAAACGATTGGCTCCAGGTGGAAGGATATGCACCGGTCAACGTGGTTCGCGAATCGGGTAAGAGCAACTATGTAGGGTCGTTGGCTGTGATACATGCAGTAGATGGCATCATTGGCTTCACCACCCATCCTAAAGAATAATTGAATCTAATATTTACCTAATTAAACACAATGATAATGAGAAGATATGTATATCAGTTCATCCTTCTGACGATACTGTGTTGTATGCCTGCACTTTCGTCGGCGCAGCACACCAAAGTGGTGATTCGCGGTGTGGTGAGTTCGGCATTTGATAAAATGCCTCTTCCGGGTGCACACGTATTGCTTGTCAACAAGGATGGTCGTGTGGTAGGAAATGCCATTACCGATATGGACGGTAATTATAGTATGCGTGTGGAGACACGCGCCGGAGATAATCTGGTAGCTACATACACCGGTATGAAGAAAACGACTGTTCCGGTAAAGGGAAAGATGACGATAAATATAGTCATGCAGGACGAGACTGTCATGCTCGAAGGCGCTACCATTGTTGCCAGTAAGCGGGTGAACAACGGTATGATGGACATTAACGAACGTGACCTGACGACAGCTATGAGCCGTATTTCCATGAGCGAACTGGAAGACGGAATGAGTGCTCCCAGCGTGGAAGACGCCTTACAGGGACGTATTGCCGGTTTGGATATTGCAGCAAGCTCGGGCGACCCGGGAGCGGGAATGTCCATACGTATCCGTGGTACGACTTCCATGACGGGTTCTTCACAACCGCTGATTGTAGTTGACGGATTCCCGTATGACGTATCTGTGGACGATGACTTTGACTTTGCAACGGCAGATGAAGAAGAATATTCCCAATTGCTGAATGTAGCTCCGGACGACATCAAGGAAATCACGGTACTGAAGGATGCGGCAGCCACCGCCCTTTACGGTTCGAAAGCCGCCAACGGTGTATTGATGATTACCACCAAGCGGGGAACAGTGAGCAAACCGCGCATTTCTTATACGTTCAAAGGCACGGTGATTAGCCGTCCCCACGGCATTGAGACACTTTCGGGTGATGAATACACCACGATGATACAGGAAGCGCAGATGAACAGCGGGAAAATTTATGACCCGACAGCCGACCCTGAATTTGCCTATGATGTCAACCAGCCTTATTACTTCTATAATTATGGCGCCAATACCAACTGGTACGATGAAGTGACCCGCACGGGATTCAGCCAGGACCACACGGCGTCTATCAGCGGTGGTGGGGAGAAGGCGCAGTATCGCGCTTCTATCGGTTACTACAATGCCAACAGTATCGTGATTGGAACCGGGCTCGACCGTATCAACGCCCGCCTGAACGTGGACTACAATATTTCGAAACAGCTTAAATTCTCCGCCAGCATGGCCTATACGCGTACTGACGACAAGAAGAACTATATCACTTATTTCTCTACCGGTCAGAACGCTACCAGCATGGCTTTTACCCGTATGCCGAATATGAGCGTGTACGAATATAACGAAATAGGACTGTGGACGGGCAATTTTTTCACTCCGGAAGAATCTCCGCAGGGAAAATGGAATCCGAGCAGTTCGACAGGTGGCGTTTACAACCCTGTGGCAATGGCAAAGGACGGTTATTTCCAGACATTATCTAATAATGTCGTGTCCAACCTCTCGCTCATTTGGCGTCCGTTGGCGTGGATGCGCTACCAGTCGGATTTCAGCTTGAATGTTTCCAATAACAAGAAAAACGCTTTCCTGCCTCAGACAGCTACGGGACGTCCTTGGAACGAAGCGACGGTGAACCGTGCGGATGACCGTGACGGCGAAGCCTTCACTATCTACACCATGAATAAGGTCGTATTTACTCCCGACCTCGGCAAGAAGCATAGTTTCCAGGGCTTACTGGCGCTGACTACTTCGGATAAGCGATCGACTAACTTCCGCCTGACGGGTGGTAACCTGGCAAGCCCTTACTTGAAAGACCCTTCCATCCCCTCACGTGTCACGGGAGCCAGCTATCTGACTTCTTCCACTACCCTTCAGCAAGAACGTTCTGTCGGTATGATGGGAAGTATCCAGTATAGCCTGCTCGACCGTTATATCATCAATACGACTGCCCGTTATGACGGTAACTCCCGATTCGGAAAAGAAAACCGTTGGGGATTGTTTCCGAGTGTTTCCCTGCGATGGAGACTTTCCGGCGAGCCATTTATGAAGGCTTGGAAGAAGAAATGGCTGAATGAACTCAGTCTCCGTGCCAGCTACGGTCTGAACGGTTCGTCACCGAAGACTAATAATAACTATTCGCATATCAGCCTTTATGACTCTTACGAATATTCCTATTTGGGCGAAACCGGCGTTTACCCCGCCAACCTTGAATTGAGCAACTTGAAATGGCAGACCACGACACAGATAAACGTTGGTCTGAACTTCGCGGCTTTCAAGAACCGTCTGAATATTGATGCGGAAGTGTACCGGAAACGTTCGAAAGACCAATATTTCCAAAACCTGTCCCTGCCTTCCACTTCCGGTTTCTCCAAGACGGATGTCAACTCCGGCTCTATGGAAAACAAGGGATTCGAGCTTTCAATCAATACTGTTCCTTATCGTACGAAGACATGGAACATTTCTTTCAACATCAACTTGGCGCGCAATATAAACTCCATTCTTGACGTGCCCGACCAGTACCCGATGCAGAAAGGCGTGCTGACAACCAACGGACAGTATGTACGTCGTTTTGAGTTGGGACAGCCGATAGGTGCGATTTACGGCTTCCGTTACAAGGGCGTCTATCTGAATGACGACCAGACCATTGCCCGTGACGCGAACGGTAACAAGATTTATTCGTATGATGCAAGTGGCAAACGGACACCGGTGCAGATGCGTTTCGCTTATCCCACTATCGACTACCAGTTCAAGGCGGGAGACGCTATCTATGAGGATATTAACCACGACGGTAATATCGACCATCAGGATGTTGTTTATTTAGGTAATGCCAATCCGATATTGACGGGTGGCTTCGGCCCTAATATCCGGTACAAGAGCATTAGTGTAAGCGCGTTCTTTAATTTCCGTTACGGAAACAAAGTGATTAACAAGATGGGGATGAGCCTGCAAAACATGTCATCTTACAATAATCAAAGCAAGGCTGTCCTTCGTCGTTGGCGGCATCCTTACGAGGATGAATCGACGGCTCCGAGCGACTTGTTGCCGAGAGCGGTGTACGGTTCGAAGAATGCCTACAACTATCTGGGTTCCGACCGTTTCGTGGAAGACGGTTCTTTTCTGCGCTTCAAAACGCTGACGGTGAAATATACCTTTACTAAGAAGCAGTTGCAGAAGACTTTCCTGCAAAGTTGCCAGGTGTGGACGACATTAAGCAACTTGTATGTGTGGACGAACTATTCCGGTATGGATCCAGAAATAGCCCTGACCGGCGGTGCGTTCAGGATGGGAGAGGATAACTCCCGTATCCCCCGCTCCTTTACAGCTATGTTAGGTATGAGTGTTACTTTTTAAAACTGAAGATGATGAAGAAAATAACAAAATATATAATGGTTGGCTTGCTGGCTTTGCAAGGACTGGCAACTACTTCCTGTTCGGACTGGTTGAACCTGATGCCTAACGACGGTGTGCCATTGGACGAATTTTGGAAAACGAAAGAGGATGTCCGTTCGGTCGTGAACGGGGCTTATTTGTCTATGACAGAGAGTGCATTGGTGCAACGTCTTTTCCTTTATGGCGAATGGCGTGCGGATATGATTACTACCGGAAGAAGAACGAACTCCAGTATCGTGAGCGTCTATAACGGTGAAATCTCAATCGACAATAGTTATCTTGACTGGGCTTCTTTCTATACGACTATCAACATCTGTAACACGATATTGAAGTTTGCCCCTGCTGCCCAGGCGAATGACCCCACTTTTTCGGAAGCGCAATTGAAAGAATACGAAGGACAGGCCATTGCCATCCGCAGCCTGATGTACTTCTATTTGGTAAGGGCTTTCGGTGAAGTGCCGTTTATACGGGAAGCCTACGTGAACGGTTCGCAGCAAATGAGTGTGGCAAAGAGCAGCGAGAAAGAAATCCTGGCAGGGTTGGTCGCCGATTTGGAAGCAGTGGAAGCCGGCAATTACCTGCCGGGACAATACAGCTCTACGGATGCCGCGCAAAATAAGGGGCGCATCACGATGTGGGCTGTCAAGGCATTGCTTGCCGACATTTATCTGTGGCAGGAAGAATATGAGAAATGTAACCGCAAATGTGACGAGATTATCGGCTCGGGGCAGTTGCTGCTGATTCCGGTAGAAAGTCGGAAGATAGAGGTGGAAAATACGGAAGCAGGCACGACGGATATCTATTATGCGCCCGACCAGTCTTCTTACAACTCCCTGTTCCGGCAGGTTTATTATGAAGGAAACTCGATGGAAAGCATTTTTGAGTTGCAGTTTGCTACCGACAACCTGAATCCTTTTTACAGCCTGATGAGTTCGGGCAGAGGCGTTATCGGAGTAAAGACGGAACGTGTGAATTCGGACATCTTTCCCCCGTTGGCAGATGAGGCTTATAGCGGCGAGTGTTTTGATATTCGCAGCGTGATTTGTCAGAGCAAGTCCTGCCTTTGGAAATATATCGGTGTGGAACCGAACGGTTCAGAACGCGCCCAGGAAGAATATACCAATAACTTTATCATCTACCGTCTGGCGGAAATCTACCTGATGAAAGCGGAAGCATTGACTCAGATGGCTATCCTGGACGGTGAAAACCAGGAGTTGCTGAAAGAAGCATATGCGACGGTGAAAGTGATAAGAGACCGTTCTGCCGCAGTACCCACTACGGACATCGGACAGACAGAAGGCTCGTATAGCGGCAAGGCGATGGAAGAGTTCGTACTTGCGGAACGCGGACGTGAACTGATTTTTGAAGGGAAGCGCTGGTTTGACGTGCTCCGTCAGGCAAAACGGAACAACTATGACGGTGATAACCTGAATTATCTGATGACATTGGCGGAATATAGCGCTCCCGCCAGCAAGGTCAACAGTCTGAAAACGAAGTACCGTAATTATAACAGCCATTACCTGCCTATTTACAGCGAAGAGATAGACAGTAATCCTTTGCTGGAACAAAACGAATTTTATGCTAACTAATCAATGGGAGGAATCTATATGAACATGAAAAACAAAATAGGATTGAACCTGATTGCAGGTTTGTTGATGCTCTGTTTCTTCAATGCCTGCGAAGACCCCCTTGACGGGACTGTATATCAGACCACCGAACAGCAGATGATTGACGAATATATGGCGGACAATATGGGCGAGTTTCTCCGGATTGTTGATAAGTCCGACTACCGTGGAATGTTGCATGCTTACGGAGTTTATACTTGCTTGGCTCCGACGGATAACGCTGTGCGGAAATATCTGGAAGAAAACAACATGGATATAGAACAGCTTTCCAAGGAAGAAGCCAACGAATGTGTGGGGTATCATGTTATCAATGATACGATTACCTCATCGCGCTTTCAGGACGGAAAGATGCCGACAGCCAATATACGAGACTACTTTCTCACTACGCAGACCAAGAGTGATGAGAACGGAAACGTATATGTGGAAGTAGATCGCAGTGCACGCCTGCTGACGAAAGACGTGATTTTAGGTAACGGTATCCTGCACGTGGTAGACGCCGTACTGAGAAAGCCCGCACTGACATTGCGCGAGCAGGTGGCTGCCCTTCCGATGGAACGTTATTCTCTCTTTATTGACTTGTTTGCCGAATACGAAGACTATCTCAATTCGGTGATGACCGCCGATACTTGCTATACGGTATATGTGCAAAGCAATGAGACATTCAACAAGGAAGGAATCTATAACAAGAGCGAATTGATAACCCGCTTGAAGCAGAACACGCCGGGTATTAACGACACTGAACTGCTGGTTCGGAACTTTCTGGCTTATCATGTCGGAATCGGTCGCCAATATGTAGTAGACCTGATGGGCGGCTCCGCCGTAATGACAAAGGTCGAGAACCAGGTGATTGCCTGTGTCATGGACGGACAAAAGATTGTATTGAACCGCTTCAACAGCATAGCTGGATATGAACCGGGTATAGAACTGATACGCGATAGCGAATATGCCGACCGGACTTGTGCGGATGGTGTATTGCAGGAAGTGGACGGTATGCTGGAAATCAAGGAAAGGGCTCCTTACCGTGTGAACTTCGATGTATGTACGCTGCCGGAAATCAAGGCGTCCGCTTCTTATCTCAAAGAGACAAAGAAGTTCGAGAGAGGACAGTTGACACAGGACATCAAGATTGAATACGGTCGCGGAACCAGTACTGCCGCCATTACATATACGGTAGCCCAGGTACTGGATAAGAATAAGCCTGTATTAAACCAGCAGATGCAGTGTGTAAACGGCGATTATCTGACTTTCCGTATGAGAAAGAGCGATTTGATTACAGCGGTTGAGTTCACGCTTCCTTTATTGATTGAAGGAACTTATAAAGTGTGGTTATGCTATCGCCATACGGACGCGAATAAGAACGGCCCGACCCTGAAATCTACTTTTAAACAGGAGGGACGGGAAGACCAGGTGCTGGATAAGATTGTGACAGTGAAACGCATCTCCGCCATTTCTTATGTGAAGGGTGCGGATGGCAAGGAAAAGACCGATGAACGTGGTGTCAGGATAGTAGACCATGCCGCTATGGAGACTAATTTCGGATGGAAACAATATACGTATTATCCGCACGTCTATATGAACAGTAGCTTGTTGGGCGTTATAAAGGTATTCTCGAGCGGTCGCCACGTGCTGCGGTTTGATTTGGAAAAGGATGATTCCGTCGGTATCATGCTGGATATGATTCAGTTCATCCCTACAACCGAAGACCAAGTATGGCCTATGCTTGATTTGACGGGAATGGAGATAGGAGAGTTCTCTCCGGGTAAGGAAGAAGTATGGCCGTATGAATGAGAATAGAAGGACATGGAATATAAATAATGGATAAACGAAAAGTGATGAAACGAAAATTCAATAAGATACGATGGACATTGGCGATGGTGGCTGCAACATTGCTTGCAGCCTGCAATAACCAATGGAACAATCATGTGGCGGTAGATATGCCAACCCTTGAGGGGAGTGTATTGGAAGCTGTCAAGGCAAATGGGGAACTTTCGGGATTTTATGCCTTGTTGCAGGAAACCGGCTATGACAAGGTATTGCAGGGAACCTATGAATATACGGTTCTCGCACCTGCCGACGAGGTACTTGCCGGATATGTGAAAAGCCTGGCGGAAGGTGAATGGACGGAAGACGCTAAACTGGCGATGGTAAGAAACCATATCGCTTTCGGCACTTTCAACCTGACGGCAATCTCACAACCGGATAGCCGCCTGAAGATGATAAACGGGAAAAACAGGCAGATGGGTGAAGTGGTATTTGAACCGGAACATTCGGACGTGCTTTGCAGTAACGGGATGCTTCATGTGGTGGACAAGGTGGTGGAGCCGTTGATGAATATTGATGAATACTTGCAGCGTTTGCGTGAGTTGTATCCCGAAGAATATGAGCAATTGGACAGTCTATATGCCAAGACCACGAAGATAATGGACAAAGACAGGAGCATACAAAAAGGAGTGAACGAGAAAGGTCAGCCGGTATATGATACGGTTTGGACAACACGCAACTACTTCTTTGAGGAAATGCCGGTCAACAACGAGGATTCTACCTATACTTTTGTCTTGTTAAGGCAGGCGAATTTCAAAAGCATAAAAGAAAAGTATGCCAAATATATGAACCAAAGTACGGAAGAACTTACGGACTCGCTGGTGACGGATGAACTGATTCGCGATTTAGTGTTCAAACCGGGAGCGACGACGGCCTTGAGCGGTGTAGAAGTCGACTTCTCCGGAGCAGTGCCTTTTGAGGTGGCGGGAGTCAAGGAATATAAAGCTTCCAACGGAATTATCCGTTTTCTGAACGGGGTGGATATTAAGATAAAAGAAAATAAAGTGAAGACGGTAGTCGTGGAAGCGGAAGATTATTTTGGTACTTATGCTGCTTCAAGGACATATACCCGTCTCCGGACATGGGCAAGCGGTGGAAAGGATGTAATGGTTTCTTCGAGAAGTTATCAGACAGACCCTGTTACAAAGACAGAGTATTCCTTTACTTTTAATACCAGCAACATGAATACTGATGCCAACTTCTACCTGCAATATACGGTAAAATTGAATTCTGTGATTTACGATGTCTATCTGGGTTCGTATGATGATATGGAAAACCATGTCAATCAGGATGAAACGAGCGCGGCTTCCACGCTTGCGGTTTGTCAGAAACTGTTGGCTTCTATGCCGGGTGAGCCGGTATTGCGTCGTCCGGCTGGTAGCACTTCTTCCATAGATAATAACTATTGGGGGAAAACATGTGGCTTTGTGGGTTATTCGATTGCCGGTGACGAGACATATAAGAACACTCCGGTGCATCTCCGCAAATATAATCTGGGGTCTTACATGATTCCTACTACTCCGGTAGAGGATGCGGACGCTTACGATTTTGAAGTGCCGAGGATGGGACAGGTGCAACTGATGGTTTGTAACACTGCCGGTTGCCATGAATATTCCAAACCCGACCAGCGTGGAGGAATGATGTTTCTTGACTACATCAAGTTCGTTCCCCGTATAGCGGATGGAGAGTGATGAAAAGTGAAACGACTAAAGGAAAGATAATGCTATGAACAATAAGATGAAATATATATTCCTTCTGGTAGCTTGTGTGTTTGCTTTATCCGGGAATGCACAGAAGTTTAATAAGAAGGTTCGTACGATAAATGCAAAGAAGCGGATAGAGTATAAGGAAAGGGCATCGGGTACAATTGTAGATGCGGCTACGGGCAGTCCGTTGAATGGTGTGCGTGTGGCTGTACCTGGTATCAGTACGGCTATGACAGATGAATCCGGTAAATTTTCCATCAGGATTCCCTCTTATGAGGTGGAACTGTTGGTTTCAAGTCCCGGATATCAGCAAAAGCGGATTCCGCTGCGCGGTGAAAAGGAGATTACAGTGCGTCTGTATGATGAGACACATAAGAGCCTTTTTGAAGATGTGCTGACTCCGCTCGGTGACGTGGCAGGCAGCAGGACGACGACGGCACTTACCCAGTTGAACGGGGACAATTCTCTGAGTCCGGCAACTAGTCCCGAAGCGTTGCTTCAGGGAACAGTGCCGGGGCTGAACACCTTGTTGCGTTCGGGCATGGAGAATGCCGGTGCAAATATGTTTATGGGAGGGTTCAATTCTATCTACACCAATAACCAGCCATTGTTGATTATTGATGGCATGGTAGTGGAAAACCTTTCGGCGGGCGTATCCCTGATAGATGGTTACTTGTCTACTCCGATGAGTACCATTGACGTGAAGGACATCGAACGGATTACTGTCTTGAAAGATGCGGCAACATTGTACGGGGTAAAAGGAAGCAATGGCGCTATTGTCATCGAGACGAAGCGTGCCAAGGATGCCGAAACGCGGATTACGGCACAGATACTGACCGGTATGAATCTGAAACCGAACAGTATTCCGGTACTGGATGCCGTACAGTCGAAACGGTATCTGATGGATGTATATCAAAGCCGGGGATATTCTGCCGGGGATATTCAGAAACTACCGTTTATCAACGATGCGAAACCGGAACAACATGCTTGGGGATATGAGGGGAATGCCGATTATTACCGTTACAACAAGAGTACTGACTGGCAAGACCAGTTGTTTGTACAGGGATTCAAGCAGAACTATTCCATTGGCGTGACGGGCGGTGACGATGTTGCACTCTATGCCTTGTCGCTGGGATACCTTCAAAATGAAGGATTGGTGGAAGGCACTGACTTCTCCCGTTTCTCGGCACGTATCAATACGGATATAAACTTCTCGCCAAAGTTCACGGTTCAGACTAATATGAATTTCGTGTACGGCAAGAAGAACCTGATGCAGGAAGGAAGCGTCAGCCCGCAGAATCCGATTTATGCTTCGCTGGTCAAGTCCCCGTTTATGGCGAGCTTTACTTATAATGAACAAGACCAGTTGTCACCGAACTATGAAGAGGTAGACCTCTTCGGTATGTCAAATCCGACTGCCATTGTGGACAATATGTTGCAGGAGAATATCAGTTACGGATTCTTCGCCAATATACATCTCAAATATAAGATTTGGAAGGAACTAACTTTGAGCACCCGTTTCGGGCTCCGGCTGAATAAGGAGAAAGAACGTGTTTTCCGTCCGGAGAAGGGAATCCCTTATGACGATGTGGCTACTTCGGAAGTGACCAACCAGATGCAATATCGCACGGAACGTATTTTCTCACTGTTTGATGAGACACGTGCTAGTTATCTGTTTAAATTGGGCTTGGAACACCAGTTGGATGCTACATTGGGCATGCGTTATTTTAATAACCGCAGTGAAGACGATTGGGGAAAAGCATATAACTCGACCAGTGACCGTTTCCGTTCGTTGCAGTATGGACTGAACGACCTTCGTCAGATGGGTGGTTCCATCGGGACGTGGAACTGGCTCTCGTTCTATGGAAATGTGGCCTATTCACTGAAAAGCAGATACTTTGTCAATGCCACTCTTTCGGCTGACGCTTCTTCCCGCTATGGAGAAGATATAGGACAGTTTCAGATTTTCCCGGCATTGTCTGCAGCTTGGGTGATGTCGTCGGAGAACTTCATGCGCAATCTGCCGTGGGTGGACCTGCTGAAAATCCGTGCCGGATATTCAATGTCCGGGAACGATGACATCGGCAATTATGCAGCTCGCCGATACTATTCTTCACAGAACCTGCTCGGTAATTACGGGCTGGTACGGGGAAACCTCGTAAACAGGAACCTGAAACCGGAACGGATGGCTCGCCTGTATGCGGGTGCGGATATGGCTTTTATGAACGAGCGCCTGTCATTGAGTATAGATGTGTATCGTTCGACCGTGAAGGATATGATTGCTTATTCACCCATTACTTCCTATTCGGGCTTCTCCACTTATATAGATAATAGCGGGGAAATGAGAAATACAGGGGTTGACGTGGCAATCAATGCCCGTGTATTGAACCTACCTTCCCTGAAATGGGATTTGGGAGCGACCGTATCGCATTATAAGAATAAGATAACCGAACTGAAAGGCGACCGTTACCTGACGGATATTGCTGCTGGCACCATCCTTACGGAAGTGGGAAGACCGATGGGCGTGTTCTATGGTTACAAGACGAATGGGGTGTACGCCACTACGGAAGAGGCAAAGGCGGACGGGCTGCATGTACGTTCCGGTTTGTCGGACGTTCCGTTCGAGGCCGGTGATATGCGTTTTGTGAATATGAACGGTGACAAATATATCAATGAGGAAGATATGACAGTGATTGGTAATCCTAACCCGGATATTTATGGCGGACTGAATACGCGTATTTTGTGGAAGAACTTCACTTTCTCGGCGCGGTTTACCTATTCTTTGGGGAATGATGTGTATAATTATACCCGTCGTACATTGGAATCAATGTCGGGAATGGAAAATCAGACACAGGCGGTCTTGAACCGCTGGAGAGCGGAAGGACAGATCACCAGTATGCCAAAAGTGACTTACGGCGACCCGATGGGAAATGCCCGTTTTTCCGACCGCTGGATTGAGGACGGATCTTATCTGAAGTTCAAGAATCTGACGGTGGCGTATGATGTGCCTATCAGAAAAGGCATTATTACGGGCATACAGGTATATGCGGTGGCGGAAAATCTTTGTACATGGACTAAGTACAAAGGGTACGACCCGGAATTCAGTGCCAGCACCAATCCGCTGGGATATGGCATCGATGCCTTTATGATACCGCAGGCGCGTACATTTTATGTGGGATTAAAACTTGGATTATAAAAGAAGTACAGGACTATGAAATCAATCAGAAATATAATCGTACTTTGTGGAGTGCTGATAGGCATGTTCACTGCTTGTGTGGATACGGAACTTGAGTCGGTCGTTGAACATAAGAATCACTATAACACCATCCCTGATGCGGATAATGCTATCCTGGGACTATATGGCTTGTTTATGAACTTGGCGGAGCAGACTATTGTGCTGGGGGAACTGCGTGCTGACCTGATAGATGTCACGAATAATGCATCCATTGAGTTGCAGGAAATTAATGCCAACACTCCTTCCGCCGGCAATAAATATGCAGACTTGACGAATTATTATGCCGTTATCCAGAACTGCAATGACATCCTTGCCGGATTTGATGAGATGCTTGCCAACAACCGGATGACGAAGGATGAATATGCGGAACGTTACTCGGACGTGGCTGCTATTCGTTGTTGGACTTATCTGCAAGTGGGAATGTACTTCGGCAAGGTGGTTTATGTGACGACGCCTACCGTATCGGTGGAAGATGCTCAGAAACTGGAACATATGCCCAAGATTGGGTTGGACGAGCTATTGCCATTGTTGATAGAGTGTATGGAGAATCTTCCTACCTTGGAAGATTATAAGAACAGTGCGCTGGTGCAGTACAAACTTGATACTTATGACTTGAAACGTTTCTTTATCAATAAGCGCATATTATTGGGTGACTTGTATCTGTGGAACAATAATTATCGGGAAGCAGCCGTGCAGTATCGCAAATTCTTGTCGACAGACGAGGATAAATCGGCAACATCCAATGCTGTGAGGTATCGTTGCGGTACTTATTCTACAGGTGGAGATACTTACTACCAAGTCTTTTACGAGCGTTATATGGAAGGGGATATAAACAGTTATAAGAACACATGGCTGAATATGTTTTCCTTTCAGGCAGATAAGTCCGCTTTATGGAGTGAGTTGATATGGACTATCAGCTATGACGAGAAGTTTGAGCCTTACTATCCGATGATTGAACTGTTTGCCAATCAGGGAAAGGGGAAATACCAGTTGAAACCTTCGGCTTATGCAGTCGAGAACCTATGGGCTTCACAGACGCAGACCAATGGAGCGCCCTTTGACGGACGCGGTGAAGATTCTTCTTTCAAATGGGTGGACGGACAATGCGTAGTGCAGAAATATTTGTATGATTACGATCCGACCAAACCTTATATGAAACGCGGACGTTGGTTCTTGAACCGTGCGGCGTTGGTTCTGTTGCGTTATGCCGAAGCCGCTAACCGTTGCGGGTATCCGGATTTGGCATATTCTATCTTGAATGAAGGTTTTAGGAATACGTATACTTGGGGGGATGAATATGGCGACTTGAACAGGCAGACGGGGTATGGCCCCGGTGAACCTTATCCGGCTCCCTTCTATTTTGATGCCCGTTCCATGGATGCCCCTTATCATCGTGCCCCTTGGCGTGAGTTTAACGGAATACGGGGACGTGTGTCATTGAAAGCTAAACCATTGGAACCGCAACAGGATGAGACAAATGTGCAGTGTATGGAGAAGTTATTAATTGAGGAAGCAGCATTGGAATGTGCGTTCGAAGGACATCGCTGGGGAGACTTGGTTCGTGTGGCGAGACGTATGAACAAAGAAAAAGCCGGTTCTGGCAGTGAATATCTGAAAAGGGTAATCGGCAAGAAATATGAACGTTCGGGATTGGCTATGCCGGACTTGTCATCGGAAGATAAATGGTATCTGAATGTAGCCGGATAAGAGCCGGAAAATAAGAAGGCTCGTTTTGGAAAATTTATAATAGGAGTGATAAAGTGATGAAGCGTTATTTCAGTCTGTTATTATTGGGCTTTATATGTATGGCGGTATGTGCGCAGGAACTAGCCCATGTTATTATTGTGGCGGGACAGTCCAATACGGACGGGCGGGTTCCCATTGCAGACCTGCCGGAATATATCAAGAGTATGGGAATAGACAGCACCGGTTTCTCGAAAGGAGCCTATCGGCACTGTAAGATTTCACAGAACCGTGTGGACGGAAAGTTTGTTCCTTTCTGGCCTCGTCGCAATCGTTGGGGCTATGATGCGGTTACCTATTATTTATTGGAACAGTTATATCAGAAGGATTTTTATGTCATAAAGTGGGCGGTAGGCGGCACGTCGATAACACCGGAAAATACGGACTCCCGCGGTGGACACTGGTCGGCCGACCCGGAATGGCTGGCACAGAATACTCCTACGGCGAAGAAAGGAAAGTCATTGTTGCTTTCCTTTGCCCAACAAATAAGTAACAGCATCAGCAAGACATTGTCTCGTTTGCCGGAAGGTTATCATATCGACGCCTTTCTCTGGCATCAGGGCGAGAGCGATTCAGCTTATGGCTCGGAATATTATGATAATTTGAAAAATGTAGTGACCTATGTGCGTAATCATCTCACCCGGAAAACAGGTGAAGATTATTCGGAACTGCCTTTTATCTTCGGTTCCGTTGCCAAGTCGAACAAGCGGTATAATGCGGGGGTGGAAGCAGCAATGAGGCGGCTCGCTTCGGAAGATAAAAATGCTTATCTGATAGATATGTCGAAAGCGACTTTGCTGAAAGACCGCCTTCATTTTGATAAGACATCTGCCGAATATTTGGGTACACAGATGTATGAGAAAATGATAAACAGGTGAATACGGTGATATATGCAGGTTGTGTCTGAATATGCAGGAAAGGTAAATATAGAGGTTTTTAGGTTGTTTGATAATTGTGTAAAGTCTGGACTGGGTGAAGCGTCGAATCGTTTTATTTCCGGTTCGGACTAATTTTATTATTTCGAAATTCTTCGCTATTTTTGTTAGACATTTATTATTAATCTTCGAAATCTATGATAAAACAAAGATTCGCGTTCGCTTTTATTTTGTTTATAATCTCCGTTCTTGATACGTATGCCGGTATCGAGCTGCGTTCTCACCAAATGAAGACAAGTGACGGTTTGCCTAGTAATACAGTGCGTTATATGTATCAGGACAGCAAGGGATTTTTGTGGTTGGGCACGTTGAACGGATTGAGCCGTTATGACGGTAACTCGTTCCTTACTTTCCAGCCGGGAAATGGTGAACAGCCGTCCTTGGCGGATAACCGGATTTTTAATATCACGGAAGATAAACACGGCTTTCTCTGGATGGGGACTACTGTCCGTCTATATAGCTGCTATGACTTGCAGAAAGCCTGTTTCGTGAATTATATGGAGCCAGAAGAGCAGGATAGGAATTATTCGAAACTGTTTTTGGCTTCCTGCGGCGATGTCTGGCTTTGGCATCCGGATAATGGTTCTCGGCGGGTGGTTCATCAGGAAGGCGGCAGTTTGAAGTCTACTGTGTTCAAGACGGAAGCGGGGAATTTACCGGATAACCGGGTGAATTTTGTACGTGAAGATGCCAACGGGCGTATTTGGATAGGAACAAAGCGTGGATTGGCTTTGGCAGTAAATGGAGAGGTGAAGATAGTGAACCGTGCATTGCATTTTGTTTCTTTGCTGGCTAACGGAAATACGGTTTATTTTCTTACAGAGGATGGAGATATTTATTCTTATCAGGAAGAGGCGCAGGAACTGGTTAGGCAGGCATCGATTTCTTCAATCGCAGGGAAAACATCTCCCACCGATGATTTCCGTATCAAGGATAAATGGGTAATACTTACCACGACAGGGGTATATAACTACGACCTCGTCACATATGCGCTGACTGCCGACACTCGTCTGAATATTAAAAAAGGAGAAGTTATCTGTGATAACCATGGGGACTTCTGGATTTATAACCGTACTGGACGGGTTCATTATATCCTTGCCGAAACGGGGGAAACCAAATCCTTCCAGCTTATTCCTGAAGAGAAGCTCGACCATATTGACTTTGAACGTTATCACATCGTCCATGACTCCCGTGGCATCATTTGGATTTCAACTTATGGAAACGGTTTGTTTGCCTATAATACTTCCGAAGACAAACTGGAACATTTTGCCGCCGGCATTACGGAAAACAGTTATATCAATTCCGATTTCCTTTTATTTGTGATGGAAGACAGGGCAGGCGGTATTTGGGTGAGCTCGGAATACTCAGGAATTGCCCGTATCTCGGTATTGAATGAGGGCACTTCCCGCATCTATCCGGAAAATCCTGAACTGTTTGATCGTTCCAATGCCATACGTACGATAGGGGAAATGCCGAATGGCGATATAGGTATTACCACTCGCAAAGGGGGACTCTTTACGTATGACACGCATTTCAACCAGAAGATGAACAAGACTTATTTCCAGTCGAATATCTATGCGGTGGAGAAGGACGCGGACGGGAAACTGTGGATGGGGACCCGTGGCGAGGGACTGAAAGTGGGAGATGACTGGTACAGGCATGATAAGCTCGACCTTACTACGCTGTCCAATGATAACATATTTGCCATTTGCCGGGACGCGAAAGACCGTATGTGGATTGGGACATTCGGCGGTGGGCTTGATTTGGCGGAACCTACGCAGGATGGCAAATATAAGTTCCAGCATTTCTTCCAGGGAAGGTATGGTGTGCAGATGGTTCGTGTGTTTCAAGAAGACAGGAACGGCATGATTTGGATGGGAACCAGTGAGGGGATTTGTATTTTTCATCCCGATTCCCTGATAGCTGACCCCGAAAATTATCATTGGTTCAGCCATACGAACGGAAAGTTTTGCAGTAACGAAATCAAATGCATCTTTCAGGACAGCAAGGGAAGGATATGGACGGGTACTTCGGGAATGGGACTGAATCTTTGCCAGCCGGAAGATAATTATAATGTCTTGAAGTATGAACATTATGGAGTGGATGAGGGACTGGTTAATAATGTGGTACAGTCCATTGTAGAGGATAAGGATGGAAAACTCTGGATTGCGACCGAATATGGGATTTCCAAGTTTGACCCGGAAATCCGGTCGTTCGACAATTATTTCTTCTCTTCTTATACGTTGAGCAATGTGTATAGCGAGAACTGCGCCTATGTCGGTGCGGACGGCAAACTGTTGTTCGGCACGAACTACGGGCTGACTGTCATCGACCCCGGACATATAAAAAGTAATGAATCTTTCTCTCCCGTAGTATTCACTGATTTATATGTCAATGGTATTCAGGTCGTTCCCGGCGGAACGGATTCTCCGTTGACTCATTCGCTGGCTTATTCCAACGAAATGGAACTGAACTATTTTCAGAATTCTTTCCTGATAGATTTCTCTACCTTTGATTATTCCGATAGCGGGCAGGCGAAGTATATGTATTGGCTTGAGAACTATGACAAGGAATGGAGCGCACCTTCTTCTCTGAACTTTGCTTCGTACAAATATCTGAATCCTGGAACGTATGTCCTGCATGTGAAATCCTGCAATGAGGCGGGTATTTGGAACGATAAGGAGACGACGCTGACAATCGTCATCAAACCGCCTTTCTGGAAAACAGGCTGGGCTTTCTTTTGTTATGCTTTATTGGCGATGGTAGCTCTTTATTTCACCTACCGGGTAGTCCGCAATTTCAATCGTCTGCGCAACCGTATCAGTGTGGAGAAGCAGTTGACCGAATATAAACTGGTCTTTTTTACCAATATCTCTCATGAGTTCCGCACTCCGCTGACATTGATTCAGGGTGCGCTGGAACGGATACAGCGTGTCAGCGATATTCCTAAAGAACTGGTTCATCCTCTGAAAACGATGGATAAGAGTACGCAACGTATGTTGAGGCTAATCAATCAGTTATTGGAATTCCGCAAGATGCAGAATAATAAACTTGCTTTGTCGCTGGAAGAGACGGATGTTATCTCATTTCTCTATGAGATATTCCTCAGTTTCGGTGATATAGCCGAACAGAAAAAGATGGATTTCCAGTTTAATCCTTCGGTTCCTTCTTACAAGATGTTTATTGATAAGGGGAATTTGGATAAGGTGACTTATAATTTGCTGTCGAACGCCTTTAAATATACTCCTTCCAACGGTCGTATCGTGCTGTCGGTGACGGTGGACGAAGCGGGACAACTATTGCGGATACAGGTTTCGGACACCGGAGTGGGAATACCTAAGGAAAAACAGGCGGAACTGTTCAAACGTTTTATGCAAAGTAGTTTCTCGGGAGATAGTATCGGGGTAGGGTTGCATCTGACGCATGAACTGGTGCAGGTGCATAAAGGCACTATAAAGTATTCGGATAATGAAGGCGGTGGCTCTGTATTTACGGTATCCATCCCGACCGACAAATCGGCTTATAACGAGAAAGATTTCCTTATCCCCGGCAATGCATTGCTGAAAGATGCCAATATGCATGCCGCCCATTTGGCGGATCCTGTTGACTATTCGGAAGAAGGGCAGGAACTAGCGGAACTGGAAAAGGTGGATAATCCATTGAATAAGCGGAAGATATTGATTATAGAGGATGATAATGATATCCGCCAGTTCCTGAAAGAGGAAATCGGCGCTTATTTCGAGGTGGAAGTGGCTGCCGACGGAACTTCGGGCTTTGAGAAAGCCCGTTCGTATGAAGCCGACCTGATTATCTGTGACGTATTAATGCCGGGAATGACAGGTTTTGAAGTAACGAAGAAGCTGAAATCGGACTTTGATACGAGCCATATTCCTATTATTCTGTTGACTGCACTGAATTCGCCGGAGAAATATCTGGAAGGCATAGAATCGGGGGCGGACGCTTATATCCCGAAGCCGTTCAGCATCAAACTGTTGTTGGCACGTGTGTTCCAGTTGATAGAGCAGCGCGATAAATTGCGTGAGAAATACTTGAATGAACCGGGCATTATGCGTCCGGTGGTATGCTCTACGGATAGGGACAAAGAATTTGCCGACCGCTTGACGGTTGTGTTGGAGAAACATCTCTCTCGTCCTGACCTCACGATTGATGAGTTCGCTTCCATCATGAAGATGGGGCGTACGGCGTTTTACAAGAAGATACGTGGCGTGACCGGGTATGCGCCCAACGAATATTTGCGTATCGTCCGCATGAAGAAAGCGGCGGAACTGTTACTTTCTGACGAGAATCTGACTGTTGCCGAGGTTTCTTATCGTGTAGGTATTGACGACCCGTTCTATTTCAGCAGGCGTTTTAAGATGCAATTTGGAGTCTCACCTTCTATATATCAGCGTGGTGCGAAGAATAATTCTTCGTCAGAAGAGTGACCTTTATAAATTATCCTGTATCTTTGCAACCGGAAATAATTGTAGATTATGAAGATAGAAGATAAACTTGTAGCGTCCGTTATCAGCGGACTGAAAGCACTCTACGGTCAGGAAGTCCCTGAAAAGATGGTGCAAATGCAAAAAACAAAGAAAGAATTTGAAGGACATTTGACACTGGTCGTGTTCCCTTTTCTCAAGATGTCAAGAAAAGGACCGGAACAGACGGCACAGGAGATCGGTGAATATCTGAAAGCCAATGAACCGGCTGTAGCTGCCTTTAATGTGATAAAAGGTTTCCTGAACCTGACTATCGCATCGGCTACCTGGATTGAACTGCTCAATGAGATTCAGGCTGACGAACAATATGGTCTGGTAAAAGCTACCGAAACTTCTCCGTTGGTAATGATCGAGTATTCTTCTCCGAATACAAACAAACCGCTTCACTTGGGACACGTGCGTAACAACCTTTTAGGTAACGCATTGGCTAACATTGTAGCTGCCAACGGCAACAAGGTGGTAAAGACTAATATCGTAAACGACCGTGGTATCCATATCTGTAAATCCATGCTGGCATGGAAGAAATATGGAAATGGCGAAACTCCGGAGACTTCCGGAAAGAAAGGCGACCATCTGGTAGGCGATTATTATGTCTCTTTCGATAAACATTATAAAGCGGAACTGGCAGAACTGATGGCTGGATTTACAGCGCAGGGAATGAGTGACGATGAGGCTAAGGCGAAAGCCGAGGCAGCATCTCCTTTGATGCAGGAAGCCCGTGAAATGTTGGTGAAGTGGGAAGCTGGCGATCCCGAAGTACGCGGATTGTGGGAAATGATGAACAACTGGGTATACGCCGGATTCGACGAAACCTATAAAAAGATGGGCGTCAGCTTCGACAAGATATATTATGAATCTAACACCTACCTCGAAGGAAAAGAGAAGGTGATGGAAGGACTGGAAAAAGGCATTTTCTTCAAAAAAGAGGATGGTTCCGTATGGGCTGACCTGACTGCCGAAGGACTGGACCACAAATTACTCCTCCGTGGTGACGGTACTTCTGTCTATATGACACAGGATATAGGTACGGCTAAACTTCGTTTTGCTGATTATCCGATTGATAAGATGATTTATGTAGTGGGTAACGAACAGAATTATCACTTCCAGGTACTTTCTATTTTGCTTGATAAGCTTGGTTTCGAATGGGGTAAGAGCCTCGTTCACTTCTCTTACGGAATGGTGGAACTGCCGGAAGGTAAGATGAAGTCCCGTGAAGGTACTGTGGTGGACGCTGACGACTTGATGGAAGAAATGATTTCCACTGCCAAAGAAACTTCACAAGAACTCGGAAAACTGGATGGTTTGACACAGGAAGAAGCGGATGATATTGCCCGTATCGTTGGTCTGGGAGCTTTGAAATATTTCATCCTGAAAGTGGATGCCCGTAAGAACATGACGTTCAATCCGAAAGAATCTATCGACTTCAATGGTAATACAGGGCCATTTATCCAATATACTTATGCACGTATTCAGTCGGTGCTCCGGAAAGCGGTAGAATCGGGTATTGTCATTCCTGAACAGATTCCGGCTGGCATTGAATTGAGCGAAAAAGAAGAAGGCTTGATTCAGATGGTGGCTGACTTTGCGGCTGTTGTAAAACAAGCCGGTGAAGATTATAGCCCGTCTATTATCGCTAATTATACCTATGATTTGGTGAAAGAATACAATCAATTCTATCACGACTTCAGCATTTTGCGTGAAGAGAATGAGGCGGTGAAAGTATTCCGTATCGCTCTGTCTGCTAATGTAGCCAAAGTTGTTCGTTTGGGAATGAACTTGCTGGGTATTGAGGTTCCTTCCAGAATGTAAGACTTTCTCTGAACAAAATATACTTCTGCGGGGTTTCTTTTATATATAAAAGGAATCCCGTATGTTTTATTCCCCCCATCCCTTACTTCGGAAGAGAGAAACGGAAACTGCTACTGTCTCTTATTCCGAACTGCTGTTTGACCTGATCTATGTTTTCTCGGTCACGCAGCTTTCACATTATTTGCTCCATAATCTTACTTGGGCAGGATTATTGAAAGAAACCATCTTGTGGTTTGCTGTCTGGATGTTGTGGTAACACACCATTTGGGTGACTAACCGGTTTAATCCGGATACCAGGCCGATTCGTATTCTTCTTTTTATCGCATATTATTGCTGTGGTTGCTTTAGCTTTACTGCTTTCCTGGCCTTATCACATTTCTTTATTATCAATGAATATCCTGGTGACATCCGTTTTTATATTTGTGATTGTGTTTGATATGTTATTTCCTGATAAAGGTTTTAAGATCAAATGAAAAAGCCAGACTAAGTTTAATCCTAGTCTGACTTTTCATTATTGTTGATGACTGTTATTTTTTAGGGTATTTGTACCAGTCTTTGGCTTGTGCCCCATTAGATTTAACCCATGTTGCAAATTTCGGATATGATTCGTCTATCCTTACGCCTTCTTCAGGGATAGGGAATTCGCTAATTGGCATATTGAGAGCAAATGGCATTAAGTCTATCGAAACATAATATAATCCCTCGTCAGGTCTGGAAACATCTTTTCCAGTGCCTAATAGTGATGGATTGGCTTTATCTGTAGGGGGATATTTTACCAAATGCACTTCTCTACCTCTGGTTTTATCTGACTCTACGAAAATAAACGGATTATAAGGTGGTAATACGTTTTTTGAGCTTACATCATTCACTTGAATTGTTACAGTATACTTTTTGTCTGCTTCTTCTTTTCCGTCAAAAATCCTCATGTTATCAAATAATAAAATTGTAGGATGAGATTGGCCGGTCTCTGTTTTCCCAGGCATATATTGAGATTTGGAGGCATAAGAAGGTCCTTCAATAGAAACGTCACTAATATCGCTGTTAGCGATGTTATGTAATTGATAGCCAAAGCCGTTTATCAAATAACCTCCTCGGTGAAACGGAGTGAATTCATCAACAATTTTGTATACTCGATTTGTCAGTATGGATTTATATACTTTACTCTTATATCGTATCATGACATCATTCATGTCATAATCTCCCTGTTCCGGCCATAAGTCCTCAAATGTCAATATTCCGGAGTAAGTGGTGTAGTTGTCTTCATCAGTTGGAACTTCAGGATCTTCGGGCAAAGGAGGAACTACTTCTTCATCAATCGCATTTTTTTCGGAAGTATGGATATAGAAAATGGCATCGCAATAATCTAAGTCTATATTATCTTCAAATCCTATTGCTACAATTTGATTGGATTCTGTATCTCGCAGTGATACGGTTCTTTGTCTCTTTATGCCATCACTTCCCGCTTTGTTCAAAATGGTAGTAGAGTATCGGGTTCCCATGCCTTGAACAAGGTCACCTTGAACGTATTCATCTAAAGGCTTGCTTCTGAATCCCATGCCTTGCAGACACCAACCAATAGTGATCCCAGCAGGAAATTTTTCTTCAAATTTACCTTCTTTTTCGTTCCAGTATTTCAATTTAACTTCATCGCCACAAACTAAAGCACCCACTCCGGCTGTTTTATAAACAGGAGAAGCATTTGGAAATGCCAGTACCTTTTGGATATTTTCCAGAGTTGGTGTTTCGCCAGTAGGATAAGTGTAATATCCCACAGTGTTGTACCAAGCGGCAGTACTATTGACAAATACAAGACTTACTTCGGTTTCTTTAGTGATAGGGATGTCTGATATCATTTTTCCGTTAAAGAATTCGGGATAGTTGTCACGAATGCTTTTCCCGTCCGTTTTTCTAAAAACGTTTTTTATATTATAAAGTACGCTGGCAGGCGGAATATTTTTTTCTGCAGATAAGTTATTGGGACGTCCGTTGTCGTTCCAGTCTACATTGGGTAGAAGCATCCAGTCATCCTGATATTTATGCTGATTGGTTGTCACTCCTCTGCTGACGGGTGTTGATGCTTTTGCGAGTAGAGATTGAATATACTCATTTTGGTTGAAAGAAATACGGTGGTCTTCGCCAATTGTGAGTTTTACAGGCGATGCTGCACCTAAATAGTCGGATGATAACCATACTTCTGAAATATCTGCCCGTATAGTTATTCCATCTTCATTGAACGTTCCCTTTTTGCTGGTGGCGGCACGGTAGAAAGGTTCTATGTCTTTTTTCTTCCAGCTACCATCTTTATCATTTACTTCAATCGGGTCTTGATCATAAATTTCAAAAAGAACCACATAGTCTTCCTTGAAGCCATAGTCAATGTCTATAGCCAGATTCTGGTTCATGTTGAAATCAAAAAAGCTTTCTTTGGGAAGTTTTTCCGGCTCTTGAAATAAATCACGCTGGTCGTCTACACAACCACATATTAATGGGGCACAAAATAGACCCATTAATGTTTTTACAAATATTGTTTGTCTCATAAGTTTTTGAAAATAAGTAAAATAAATGGCAAATATATAAAAAGATTTATATATCTGCCATCATTCTTATTTTATTTTCTTACTTCTTTTTCGAAAACTTCTTTTTTGGTGCTGGATTCGCTCCTTTTTCGTCTTGAAGCTTGATTAAGTCGAGACAACTTTTCAGCGTTAAATCCTGTGGGACAATATCTTTGGGGATTTTATAATTGGAACCTTTATAGGTAATATAAGGTCCATAGCGTCCGTTCAGAATCTCGAGTTCCGGTTCCTCTTCAAACTTCTTGATGTGGCGTTCCACTTCTTTTTGGCGTTTGTCTAAAATGAGTTGTTCCGCCTCTTCTAAAGTAACTTCCATCGGGTCGAGTCCTTTAGGGAGCGATACATATACCTTATTATGCAGGATATACGGACCGAAACGACCTACACCGACACTGACTGTCTTTCCTTCATATTCGCCCAATGTACGAGGTAATTTGAATAATTCCAGTGCTTCTTCCAATGTAATGGTTTCCATGGACTGGCCCTTCTTCATTTGTGCAAAGCGTGGTTTTTCTTCATCTTCTACAGTACCAATCTGTACAACAGGACCGAAGCGGCCAATCTTAACGGAAATGGGTTTTCCTGTCTCCGGGTCTTCTCCCAGGATGCGTTCGCCTACTTTATGTTCTGTCTTGATAGCCAACGTGCTTTCTACAGACGGGTGGAACTTATCATAGAAATTCTTCATGATAGAAGTCCACTTTACTTCTCCTTCTGCAATTTCGTCAAATTCCTTTTCTACGCTGGCGGTAAAGTTGAAATCCAGAATGTCCGGGAAATATTCGGTAAGGAAATCATTTACCACAGTGCCAATATCCGTTGGTAGTAATTTAGCTTTTTCTGCGCCGGTAATTTCAGTATGATTTTCGTCTTTAATCTGATGATCCTTTAATGTCATGACATTAAACTGACGTTCTTCACCGTCTTTATTGCCTTTCTCTACATATTCACGTTGCTGGATGGTAGAGATGGTAGGTGCATACGTGGACGGGCGGCCGATGCCCAGTTCTTCCAACTTGCGTACAAGACTTGCTTCCGTATAGCGTGGAGGGCGTTGGGTGAAACGTTCGGTTGCGATGATAGGTCCATGTTCCAACTTCTGGCCTTTCTTCAAAGGAGGAAGCAGGTGGCTTTCATCTTCCTGTTCGTTGTCGTCATCATAAGACTCACGGTACACACGCAGGAAACCGTCGAACTTAATCACCTCGCCGATAGCTGTAAATACGTCGCTGCTGCCACTTATCGTTATGGTAGCAGTCGTCTTTTCCAGTTCCGCATCTGCCATTTGTGAAGCAATGGTGCGTTTCCAGATCAGGTCATACAGTTTTTTCTCCTGTGCTGTTCCTTCAACGGATTGGTTTTCTATATAAGTAGGGCGGATGGCTTCGTGAGCTTCTTGTGCACCTTTGGTCTTGGTCTCGAAATGGCGGGGATGTACGTAGCGGTCGCCCATCATTTTGATGATAGCGTCTTTACTGCCAGCCGTTGCAAATTCCGAAAGGTTGACAGAGTCCGTACGCATGTAAGTGATGAATCCCGATTCATATAAACGCTGCGCGAGCATCATGGTCTGCGCTACGGTATATCCCAGTTTGCGTGCGGCTTCCT
>ERZ827528.506-NODE-506-length-48096-cov-14.994526_pt1 | contig 48096 bp, 39 predicted proteins | sample MGYA00519768_ERZ827528 | MGnify/ENA primary metagenome ERZ827528 (study PRJEB31778, sample SAMEA3449343) | human gut metagenome | biome: human gut; feature: human-associated habitat; material: faeces | place: United Kingdom | collected 2010/2012 ...
TTCGGAGTGTCCGGTAGACAAAAAAGAGCCATTTCCCCCGTTTTTTGTCTACTTTCGGAACCGCGCACCCCAATTTCGGAGTGTCCGGTAGACAAAAAAGAGCCATTCACTCCGTTTTTTGTCTACTTTCAGGTTCGCGCACCCCAATTTCGGAGTGTCCGGTAGACAAAAAAGAGCCATTTCCCCCGTTTTTTGTCTACTTTCGGAACCGCGCACCCCAATTTCGGAGTGTCCGGTAGACAAAAAAGAGCCATTCACTCCGTTTTTTGTCTACTTTCAGGTTCGCGCACCCCAATTTCGGAGTGTCCGGTAGACAAAAAAGAGCCATTTCCCCCGTTTTTTGTCTACTTTTGGTTCCGCTTCCCCCCAAATCAGCGCCCTGCATTTTATCAACGAAACATATTGATATCGATCCTGTCAAATGCTATAATCTACTTGAAGATATGAACATATGCTCATAAGTTAATTGAGAAAGAAGGGCCTGACATGAAGAAGCTTTGGGAAGATTGCGACGAGGATGGTCGCAAAGTGCTGAAAAAGATGGGGCTTACGTTGGTTTTGCTGATTTTGGCAAACTTTTTGACGGGCGTGGCCGCAGTCATGCTGTACGGGATGGCGTATCTGATAATCGGCTTTGACGTTTTGAAAGAAGCCGTTGAAGGATTAAAGGGCGGCAAAGTGTTTAACGAGAATACGCTGATGGCGATTGCGACGATTGGTGCTTTTGCGATCAAGCAGTATCCGGAAGCCGTTTTTGTAATGTTCTTTTATAAAATCGGCGAATTGTTCGAAGACATCGCCGTGAAAAATTCTCGTTCCTCAATTACGGCGCTGCTTGATATCAGGCCCGACCATGCTTGGCTTAAGCTGGGAAATGCAGTAAAAGAAACTTCTCCTGAAAAAATCAAGGTCGGCGACGTGATCGTGGTTAAACCAGGCGAAAAAGTTCCGCTTGACGGAATCGTGACTGATGGAAGCGCCTATTTGGATACGGCTGCTTTGACGGGCGAAACGAAGCCTTCATTCGTCAAAGAAGGCGACAAAGTGCTGAGCGGCACGATCTGCAAAAACAGCACGTTAGAAGTCAGAGTCGAAAAAGAATACGGTGAATCAACGGTCGCAAAAATTCTTGAGATGGTGGAAAATGCCAGCGAAAAGAAAGCACCGGCCGAAAATTTCATTACGCAATTTTCCAAGATTTATACTCCTCTCGTCGTGTTCGGAGCGATTCTGCTTGCGACGATTCCGCCGTTGTTTTTTGGAGGCGCTTTTACCGACTGGCTTTACCGCGCTTTGGTTTTCTTGGTAATTTCATGTCCGTGCGCTTTGGTGATTTCAATTCCTTTGAGCTTTTTTGGCGGAATCGGTGCTGCTTCAAGAGCAGGCGTGCTCGTTAAAGGCAGCAACTATCTTGAAGCACTCACTCACGTCAAAACATTTGTTTTTGACAAGACCGGAACGTTGACGAAAGGCAAGTTTGCAGTGACGAAGGTTTTGCCAAATGAAGGAGTTTCGGAAACGGAGCTGGTATTTTTGGCAGCGTGCTGTGAACAATTTTCGCCGCACCCGATTGCTCGTTCAATCGTCGATTACTATGACGGAGAATTGAAAAAAGGCGACGTTTCCGACAGCCAGGAACTGGTTGGTTTGGGCGTCAGCGCAAATCATGACGGAAAAACGATTTATTGCGGCAACGCCAAGCTGATGAAAAAAGTTCTTCCGGAGACAAAGCTGCCTGAATCTGAAATCGGAACCCAAGTTTACGTGGCGTATGACGGAAAGTACGTCGGAAGCTTGGAAGTAGCTGACGTCATTAAGGAAGATTCAAAAGAAGCAGTAAGCGACCTGCGCGCATCCGGCGTTCAAAAAATCGTGATGCTGACCGGTGATGCGCGCAAGGTCGGTGAAGGAGTGGCGCGTGAACTCGGGTTAGACGACGTTAAAACGGAGCTTTTGCCGCAGGACAAGCTTGAAGAAGTCGAGAAGCTGAAGACAGAACTTGACGGCCAAGACAAGCTGGCATTCGTCGGCGACGGTTTGAACGATACGCCGGTTCTGGCGCAAAGCGATGTCGGAATCGCCATGGGCGCGCTTGGTTCGGATGCTGCCGTTGAAGCCGCAGACGTCGTATTGATGTCAGATGAGCCTTCCGCCATCGTGCGCGTCATGAAGATTGCCAGGAGAACGAAGAGAATCGTCTGGGAGAATATCAGCTTTGCCCTCGGCGTCAAGGCAGTCTGCCTGTTGCTCGGCGCCCTCGGTATAGCCGGCATGTGGCAGGCGGTCTTCGCCGACGTCGGCGTGACGGTGATTGCAGTGCTGAACAGTCTGCGCGTGCTGTACGGGACTTCGAAAAGGGCATAGAAAAAAGGAAGCAGTGATTGGTCGCTGCTTCCTTTTTTGTGCAATGCTATTCGGCCTTTTTGCCCAGTTCCTTGATCATGTCAAAGAAGCGTTTGTTGTCGACATCGTAGACAAGCTGAGCTTCTCTGCCGTTGTCATCAAGATACGTGCGTCCGTCACGCGGGAAGTCGGTATAGACGCTGCATTTAACGGTCTTTTGCTTAATCAGAGTCGGGTCTTCCAAAGCACATGTTGTCAAAACGTCCCACAGGAAGTAGGTTGAGTTCGTTTCAAACATGCTGAGTTCAGGGACGAAGGCATAGCTGTTGCCGATAAAATCGATGCCGGGGTAACGGCGATCTTTGGCCCATGACATGCGCACGGCCGGCGTGAGAGGAACATTGTGCGTGCTTTCGAGCGCGACCATCGTGATTTTGATGCCGCTTGAAAAAACGGCTGAAACGGCTTCGGGATCCCAAAAAGCGTTCCATTCCTGCGTTCCGTCGCAATCGGGTTCGGCAACGTTGCCGCGTTCCTGGAAGGTTCCGCCCATCCACATGAGTTCTGCTATCTTGTCTTCAATTTCCGGTTTCTTTTTCAATGCGCTTGCAAGATCGCTGAGCGGGCCGGTAAACAAAAGCGTAACAGGTTCGTTTGAATTCATCAGTTTTTCGATCAGATCATCATCGGCCGCAAGGGGAGCTTTAGGAGTCTTGATTTCCCCGGATTCGTTCAGGATAGGCAAAGAGTTTTCAGAGTAAGCATCGAGGCGCCATTTTGTCGGGAAAGGATGGACTGCACGAGCATTCGAATAGGCGACCTCGAGTTTTTTGCCATGACCGAAGCGGTCGATGACTTTTCGGCTTGCTTCTGCGGCTGGCTGCAGGTAGCTGTCCGCTCCCATGACGCCGACTCCGATCAAATCAACATCATCCATTTGAAGAAGCAGGAAAAGCGAAATAATGTCATCGACACCGCCGTCTTGACTGAAATAAACTTTTTTAGACATGTATGTTCCTCCATGAAATAGCGTAAAAATACGAACTATTGGAGCTGATTGGGAAAAATGGGATTCAGGTAAAACCTTTTACCTGTCCGCAATCAGCATAACATTACAATTATACCACGGGTTACATATGTTTTAAAACCTATTAAAAACGAACGTTAGGAAAAAATTTTCGAGAATTATATTGATTTTACAAAAAAACAATGTATACTAAAATTTGTAAATTGATTAATCTGTTTTGGAGGGTGTACTATAATGCACATTAACAAAAAAATCGCTTCGGCCATTGCGGCAACATTGATGCTCGGCACGGTTCTCGTTGGCTGCGGTAACGGTAATTCCGGTTCCGAAAAGGTAAAACACACGGCTGCTTTGGTAACTGACGGTGGCAGTATTGATGACAAGTCCTTCAACCAATCAGCTTGGGAAGGTCTTGAAGCATGGGGTAAAGAAAACAAGCTTGAAAAGGGCGTAAACGGCTACAACTACGCACAATCAAACTCTGATGCAGATTTCACTCCAAACATCAATAAATTGATTAAGGCCAAGTATAGTACGATTTTCGGAATCGGCTACAAGCTTGCTCCGGCCATCAAGAAGACGGCCAAGCAAAATCCTAAGACGAACTTCGTTATTATTGATGATGTCGTTCCCGGCAAGAACGTTGCTTCCGTAACGTTCAAGTCAGAACAATCTTCATTCTTGGCAGGCGTTGCTGCTGCAGAAACGACGAAGACGAACAAAGTCGGCTTTTTGGGCGGTGTTAAGAGCGACGTTATTACAACCTTCGAAAAAGGTTTCATCCAAGGCGTTCATGCCGTAAATCCAAAGATTACGGTTGACGTCAAATATGCAGGCTCATTTACGAAGGCCGATTTAGGTCAATCAATGGCAACTGCAATGTACAACAACGGTGAAGACGTTATTTTCCATGCTGCCGGCGGTACTGGCTCAGGCGCATTTACGGCTGCAAAGAACCTTGCCAAGAACGGCAAAAAAGTTTGGGTTATCGGCGTTGATCAGGACCAAAAAGCTGACGGCGCATACAAGGGCGGAAACGTTACGCTTGCATCTGCCGTTAAGGAAGTCGGCAATGCCGCAAAAGATATTGCAAACAAAGCTATGAAAGACAAGTTCCCTGGTGGCAAGGTCGTTACCTATGATCTTAAGAGCAAGGGCGTTGATTTGGTAAACGACAATATGTCAGACTCTGCTTGGAAGGCTGTTCAACAATACAAGCAAAAGATCATCAAGGGCGACTTGACGGTTAAAGCAAAATAATCTGCGTTAAAAACGCTGGCTCCTTTAAGGGGCATCGGGTGGAGTACTGGTTTTTTTAAGATTAGCCGGTACTTCACCTTTTTTATTGAAGAACGCATCAAATTTAGGAGGGAAATATGAGTACAAGCGTCGTTGAAATGAGACATATCACGAAGAAATTCGGCAATTTCAAAGCCAATGACGATATATCTCTTACATTGCACAAAGGCGAAATTTTAGCTCTCTTGGGAGAAAATGGCGCCGGCAAGTCAACATTGATGGGAATGCTTTCCGGACTTTTGAAACCGACTGAAGGTCAGATTCTAGTTGAAGGAAAAGAAGTCGAAATGGAAAGCCCGCGCGATGCTAAGAAGCTCGGAATCGGCATGGTTCACCAACACTTCATGCTGATCCCTGCATTTACCGTGCTGGAAAACATTATTTTGGGCGAAGAACCGCTCAAGGGCGGCAGAATCGACTACAAAAAAGCTTCACAGGAAATTGAACGATTGGCTGAAAAATATCAGCTTGACATCGATCTGAAAGCCAAAGTTGCTGATATTACGGTCGGGATGCAGCAACGCGTCGAAATTATGAAAGCTTTGTATCGCAAAGCCAACATTTTCATCTTTGATGAGCCGACTGCCGCATTGACGCCGCAGGAAATCGACCAGCTGATGAAAATTTTTCGCGCGTTGGCTGATGAAGGAAAATCGATCATCTTCATCACGCACAAGCTCAAGGAAATCAAGGAGGCTGCCGATCGCTGCATCGTGATTCGTGCCGGTCGCGTCATTGACGACGTGATGGTCGCAGACGTTGCCGAAGAAAAGATGGCCGAAATGATGGTCGGAAGAAAAATCAGAACGACGGTCGACAAAGCAGAGGTCGATCAGTCAAAAGCGGTTCTCGAAGTTAAAGGGCTGAATGTTGAAAAACATGGACTTCAAGCAGTCAAGAATCTCGATCTTACGGTTCACACTGGCGAAATCGTTGGGGTTGCGGGCGTTGACGGCAACGGTCAGAGCGAATTGATCGATGCTTTGACCGGAATGCGCAAAATCAAATCCGGTTCGGTCAAGATCAATGGCAAAGAATATGCCAACCATCCGGTCAGAGAAATCACTGAGACAGGCGTCGGGTACATTCCGGAAGACCGCCAGGTCGTCGGACTCGTTTTGCCGATGACGATTTCTGAAAACCTTGCTTTGAAGAATTATTATCGAAAGCCATTCAACAACCATGGCATTTTGGAGTATGCTGACATCAACCAAAACGGCAAAGATCTGATTGAAAAATTCGATATTCGTTCTCAAAGCGAAAAGGAAGCAGTCGGGTCTCTTTCAGGCGGCAATCAGCAAAAAGTCATCGTTGCCCGTGAAATCTCAAGCAAACCCGATCTGCTGATTGCGGCCAACCCTACCCGCGGCGTTGACGTTGGCGCAATTGAATACATTCATGAAAAAATCAATGATGAACGAAACGATGGTCGTGCAGTCTTGCTGGTAAGTTTTGAATTGGACGAAATTCTCAAGCTTTCGGATCGCGTCGTCGTGATGCATGCGGGCGAAATCGTCGGCGAAATCGACCCGAAGAACACGTCTGCTGAAGAATTAGGTTTAATGATGGCCGGCAAGAAGATTGCTGATGCCGAATAGGAGGAAAAATGTTGAAGGGAAAGAATAAAAATGCCTTAATCATCCCGCTTTTGGCCGTTCTTTCCGGCTTTATCGTCGGAGCGGTTCTGATGCTTGTTTTTGGCTATAATCCGATTCAAAACTACGTTAACTTGTTTGCCGGCGCATTCGGCGACGTTTATTCCGTCAGCGAAACGCTGCGCAACATGACGCCGTTGCTTTTGACGGGGCTTGGTTTTGCCGTTTCCAGCAAAGCCGGATTCTTTAACATCGGCGGGCCTGGTCAATATCTTATGGGCTGGTTCGGTGCAGTCGTTTTCGCACTGCATTTTCATGCCTTGCCCGGCATCGTCTTGATCATCGGCTCCATCTTGTGCGGCGCATTGTGCGGCGCAATCTGGTCAGGAATTGCCGGCGTTTTGAGAGCATTTTTCGGGACGAGCGAAGTTATTTCAACAATCATGCTGAACTACATTGCTTTATATTATGTAAACCATGCCATTAAAACCTGGCTTGCTCCGAAAGGTTCCGACTCATCCCCGAACATTCCGAAGAAGGCAAGCCTTTGCACTGATTTCCTGCAAAATCTGACGCATGGATCAACGTTTCACTGGGGCTTTTTCCTGGCAATTCTGTGCGCATTTGCGGTTTGGTTTTATTTCAACAAGACTTGTTCCGGCTTTGAAGTGCGCAGCGTCGGAATGAATCCTTCTGCCTCGCGTTATGCCGGCATGAACGTCAAGAAGACGATCATCGTTGCAATGATCATCTCGGGAATTTTAGCCGGACTGGCCGGAGCTCTCGACGGCATCGGCAACTATCAAAACATTTCCGTTTCAAACTCTACGCCAAGCGTCGGCTTTGACGGAATGGCCGTGGCTTTGCTTGCCGGTGAAAATCCGATCGGCATGCTGTTTTCGGCCTTGCTCTTCTCAGCGCTTCAGATTGGCGGGTTGAGTATTTCAGTGCTTTCGACGACACCGTCCGAAATCGTCAACGTCGTGATGGCTTCAATTATTTTCTTCGTCGGAATCAAGTATGCGTTTGAAATGCTGATTAAAAAAGGCGTAATCAAGAAGGGCGCTAAAGCAAAGGAGGCAGACAACCAATGAGTTTAGAAACAATTTTGATGACGGTTTTCTCGTCAACGTTGATTTATGCGGCTCCGTTGATTTTTACGGCTTTAGGCGGAACGTTCTCTGAACGAAGCGGCATCGTCAACGTCGGACTTGAAGGAATGATGATCGTCGGAGCTTTCAGCAGCACGGTCTTTACGTTATCCTTCAGCAACGCGTTGGGCGCAGCGACTCCGTGGCTTTCAATCCTTGTCGGCGGCTTTTTCGGATTTTTGTTTTCAATTTTGCATGCTGTTGCAACGGTTAATTTCAGAGCAGATCATATTATTTCAGGGACGGTTTTGAACTTGCTCGCTCCCGGACTTTGCGTCTTTTTGACCCGAATCATCTACAATGGCAAGGGTCAAACTCCGATTATCGAACAAGGTCTTGGGACCTACACTTTCCCTGGACTTTCAAAAATTCCGGTTCTGGGAAAAATTTTGTTTACGCGGACGTCTCTTGTTGCATACGTTGCGATTTTGATCGCAATCGTCAGCTGGTACTTCTTGTATCGCACAAACGTTGGGCTGCGTCTGCGTTCCGTTGGTGAAAATCCAGTGGCGGCAGACACCTTGGGAATCAACGTCTACAAATACCGCTATTTGGGCGTTTTGATTTCAGGCTTTTTAGGCGGCATGGGCGGTGCCGTGATGGCTCAGTCGATCACGATGAACTTCTCGTCGAATACGATTTCCGGTCAAGGCTTCATGGCTTTGGCAGCCATGATTTTTGGCAAGTGGCATCCGATCGGTGCAATGGGTGCGGCATTGTTCTTTGGTCTGGCACAAAGTCTGCCAATCACAGGAGCCTACATTCCGTTGCTCAGCCACGTCAACTCGGTCTGGTTCCAGGTTGCTCCTTACGTTATTACGATTATCGTGCTCGTAATCTTCCTCGGCAAGGCGGTTGCACCGGCTGCTGACGGGACGAATTACGTCAAGAACAAGTAATCAAGAAGGGGCTTAAAAAAAACTCTGTCTCAAATTGAAAAACCGGTTGATTTGCAATTGATTGCAAATCAACCGGTTTTTTTCGTATGCATGACGATTACTTGCCATGATTGAAATAAGCAAAAATAGTTTGACGGTAAATTTGACTGAGAGCTTGGTGTGATGATTTATCAGACGCTGCATTTGGCAAAAGTCTTTGCCGTTTACGGACACATCGATGAAAATGGGTTTTCTGTCCGTAAACGACTTGCTCGAAAAATGGCGATTACGGACAAAATGGTCAAAAATGGCCGTTTGTCCGTAAAAATTAAGCCGTTTCGGACCCGGTTTTACGGACAAATGCTCAGAAAAGAGGCTTTTGTCCGTAAATCATCATCACAATGGCCAAAAATTTACGGACAAATCACTGAAAAATGCCGGTTTTTTCGTATGCATGACGATCACTTGACATGATGGAAATAAGTCTGTTTTCATTTCCATATGACGAAACTTTTTGCCCGTAACCGAGGTCTGGATTTTACGAGCAAATCTTAAAAATCGATGTTTTGTCCGTCTTTGCGTGCTGATTAAGCTGATGCACCGCAATCTGAGCGCAACAGACGCAGCATTTTTTGCAAAAGCTGACGAGGCCGTGAATTTGCACTCAGAAACGGCACGCTGATTAAAGTTCAATTGGATGAAATCAAAATAGGCTTGATTTTGCGTTTATTATGGGTATATACTTTTAATATATCCAGTATGCAACCGCTTTTATTACGATGTGACAGAGAGGTCTTACGTATGGCAACAATCAAGGACGTTGCGCGTCTGGCGGGAGTTTCTCCTTCGACTGCCTCACGTGCGATGCATGACAGTTCACTTATCAGTGAAGAAACTAAACAAAGGGTGCGCAAAGCAATGGCGAAGCTCGATTATTCACCGAACTTTGCAGCGCAAAATCTGGCGAACAAGTCGTCAAACATGATCGGGGTTATTTTGCCTGCAAGAGAGGATTCCGTTGGCGACAACCCGTTCTTTATTCAGATTATTCAAGGATTGGCAACAATCTGCAATGCGCATGACTACATGGTTTCCGTAGCAACGGGTCAAAGCGAAGAAGAGCTGATCAAAAACATCGAGACGATGATCAAGCGAGGCAACATCAGACGGTTCGTCTTCGTCTATTCCAAAGCGCGCGACAAGGTTTTGGAGTATGTCAAGAAGCAAGACGGCGTGCGGTTCGTCATTATCGGAACGCCCTATGAAGATCAGGAAACAACGCTTTACGTCGACAATGACAACCGAAAGGCCGGCTTTGACGCGACGGAATTCTTATACGACAAGGGTTTGGAAAACATTTTGTATGTTTACACGGATCTTGATGAAAACGTGCAAAATGATCGCTTTTTGGGGTATCGGGATGCCGTCAAAAAGCACGGTGGGCAATTGTTGAGCCTGAGCCTCGGAAGCGAAGGCGAACAGGAGCGCACGAAAGCTTTGAAAGATTATTTCAAAGCCTATCCGGAGACTGAGGCAATTATTGCATGCGACGATATTTTGGCGTTTAAAACGGAGTACTCGTGCGAAGCCGCAGGAATCGACGGCAAAAAGCTTGCAATGATGGGATTCAACAATTCCGCATATGGCAAGATCATGCACCCGACGCTGACTTCGGTTGAGATTTTCCCGCGTTTTTTGGGATCGGAGGCCGCTGCGCTTGCGATTGATTCGAATCTTAAAATTGAAAGCAACTGCGTGATCGTCCCGCACAAGGTCATCGAGCGCGAATCAACGAGAATATAGCAGAAAAACCGCTGAAATCTGAATGTTTCCGGCGGTTTTTGTCTATAAAAATACAGTGCTTCGGAAAAATTTTTGAAGAAAGTTCTTGCAAATGCAACCGATTGCATATATAATAATAATCGAAAATGAAAACGTTTGAATGAAGGGCGGCAAAGTAAATGAAACGTATTTTTGAAGTAAACCCGTGGAAAGTAATTACACATACGTTCAATAAAGAAGACAAGCGTCTTCAGGAAAGCATGACGAGCACCGGCAACGAATATATGGGCATGCGCGGAATGTTTGAAGAAAAGTATTCTGGTGATACGCACAAGGGTATCTATCTTGGCGGCGTCTGGTTCCCGGACAAGACGCGCGTCGGCTGGTGGAAAAACGGCTATCCTGAATACTTCGGCAAGGTTATCAACGCGGTCGATTTTGTCAGCGTTGACGTCAAGCTTGACGGAGAATCGGTTGATTTGGCCAAAGATGAATTCAGCGATTTTGAACTTGCGCTTGACATGAAGAGCGGCATTTTGACAAGAAGCTATGTTGTCAAACGCGGCGAAAAGAAGGTCAAATTAAACTTTGAACGCTTTGTCAGCGTTGACATGAAGGAGCTTTATGCAGATCGCATCACGGTTGAAAACTTGAGTTCAGCAAGCGTTGAAGTTGAAATTGAGTCAGCAATCGATGCGGACGTCTTCAATGAAGACTCAAATTATGATGAAAAGTTCTGGAACGTCTTAAGCAAGAAAAAGGATCAGACAACAGGTCGTCTGGTTGCCGAAACGATCGAAAACAATTTCGGCACTCCGCAATTTACGACGGAAATGCTGATGGAAAACGTTTCGGATCTTGATGCAAAAGAACCTGTCGAAACAGAGCTCAAGGTTGCAAACGTCTTTTCCGGAACGCTTGAATCAGGCAAAAAGACGGTCTTTGAAAAGCGCGTCGTCGTTTTGACTTCTCGTGACTACGAAACGCTTGAAGATTTGGATGCAGCCGGAGAAAAGCTGTCCGCAAAACAAGCAGAATCAAGCTTTGACGAATTGAAGGCAGCACAGGCAAACGGTTGGGCAAAGCGTTGGGAAAAAGCTGACGTTGTCGTTGAAGGAAACGATGAATCGCAACAAGGCATTCGTTTCAACTTGTTCCAGTTATTCTCGACCTATTATGGAAACGACGCGCGCTTGAACATCGGACCAAAAGGCTTTACCGGTGAAAAATACGGCGGTGCTACTTATTGGGATACTGAAGGCTTTGCCGTTCCTTTGTATTTGGCATTGGCAGATCAATCAGTGACGCGCAACTTGCTTGAATATCGTCACGAACAGCTTCCTGGTGCATACCACAACGCCAAGCAGCAAGGATTGGACGGTGCATTGTTCCCAATGGTGACGTTCAACGGAATCGAATGCCACAACGAATGGGAAATCACGTTTGAAGAGATTCACCGCAACGGAACGATCGCATATGCGATTTACAACTACACGCGCTATACGGGCGATACGGAATACGTGACGCATGACGGCTTTGACGTTTTGGTCGGCATCGCACGCTTCTGGGCAGATCGCGTTCATTTCTCAAAACGCAAAGGCATGTACATGATTCACGGCGTGACGGGCCCGAACGAATACGAAAACAACGTCAACAACAACTGGTATACGAATATGCTTGCCAAGTGGTGCTTGAATTATGCAAACGAAATTGCCGACAAGGTTGATGCTGACAAGACGGCTGAACTCGGATTGACTTCAGAAGAACGTGCAAAGTGGCATGAAATTGCCGACAATATGTACTTGCCGGAAGACAAGGAATTGGGCATTTTCGTCCAACATGACACGTTCCTTGACAAAGACCTGACACCGGTCAAGGATCTTCCGCAAGATCAATTGCCGCTCAATCAGCATTGGTCATGGGATCACATCTTGCGTTCGCCATACATCAAGCAGGCTGACGTTTTGCAAGGAATCTACTACTTCGTGGAGCGCTTCACGCAAGAACAAAAGGAACGAAACTTTGATTTCTACGAACCGCTGACCGTTCACGAATCAAGCCTTTCGCCATCGATTCATGCCATTTTGGCTGCCGATCTTCACAAAGAAGACAAGGCGTTTGAAATGTACTCAAGAACTGCGCGCTTGGATCTTGACAACTATAACAACGATACGAACGATGGCCTGCACATCACATCCATGACTGGTTCATGGCTTGCAATCGTCCAAGGCTTTGCAGGCATGCGTGTCATTGATGATGAGCTGCAGTTTGCTCCGTTCTTGCCAAAGGAATGGACGGGCTACAAATTCAGAATCAACTTCCGCGGTCGTTTGCTCAGCATCAGCGTCAGCCAGGAAGGCACGCAGATCGACTTGCTCAAGGGCGATGATTTGACGATCAAGCTGAATGGAAAAGATTTGAAACTTACGGCAAAATAAGGAGGATCAGAACGTGAAAGGCGCAATTTTTGATTTAGACGGCGTAATTACCGATACGGCCAAATTCCACTTTGCAGCGTGGAGTCAGCTGGCTTCCGAAAAACTGGGGTTAAAACTTCCGGCTTCATTTGAAACGGAGCTCAAGGGCATTAGCCGAATCGAATCTTTGGAACGAATTTTGGACTTTGGCGGTCTTCGTGACAAATACACGGCTGAACAAGTCGAAGAGCTGGCGGCAGAAAAGAACGGCTACTACTTGAAAGCTATCGATACGTTGACAAAAGACGACATTCTTCCGGGGATCACGCGTTTGATAGGAGAATTGAAAGAACATGACGTCAAGCTTTCCGTTGCTTCCGCATCAAAGAATGCTCCAGTTATTTTGAAAAAACTGGGCTTGTTTGACAAATTTGACGCGATTGCAGATCCTTCGAAGGTCGAACATGGCAAGCCTGCGCCGGATATCTTCTTGGCTGGTGCTCGTGCTGTTTCGCTGGACCCGAAAGATTGTGTCGGCGTTGAGGACGCAGTTGCCGGAGTTGACGCAATCAAGGCGGCAAACATGACGGCCGTGGCCGTTGGCGACCCTGAAGAACTCGGAAAAGCAGATGCCGTTGTTCCTACGACGGATGATTTCAGCTATGCCTTGTTCGAAGAAACGTGGGAAAAAGCAAGGAACTAAAATAATTTTAGAGGCTTCGAGAAAAACTATGCCTCAAATTGAGAAACCGGATGATTTGCAATTAATTGCAAATTAATCCGGTTTTTTGCGTATGCGGGACAATCACTTTCCGTGATGGAAATATCCCAAAACAGTCTGGCTGTAAATTTGATTGAGAGTTTCGCTTGCTGATGTATCAGGTGCTGCATTTGGCAAAATCATTGCCGTTTACGGGCAGAATTCAAAAATCGCCGTTTTGCCCGTAATCGAAGGCTGGATTTTACGGACAAATCTTAAGAAAAGGAATTTTGCCCGTAAGCCATTCCTGACGCATTGATTGAGCAGCTGCTTTGCGGCACTGCATTTAAAAATCACGTCAAAAACATTCGTTCGTATTGAAAAAGGAGGTAAAAAGTGTTAAAACAGCTTGAGATAACGCTTTCAAGAAACTATAATAAACTATGTAGTTATTCCACTTGAGTTAGGGGGCATGATCAATGAGGATGCTGACGTTGAATTGCCATTCTTTGTTAGATTATGATTCTGACAAGCAGATTCAAGAAATAGTCGATCAGATCGTCAGAGAAGAAATTGACGTCTTGTCGCTGCAAGAAGCAAATCAATCACAGTTTGAATCGGCAATCGCTGAAGACGAATTGAAATCATTGGGGTATAAAGAACCAGCGGAAGGCAACGCAATTATCAAGAAGGACAATTTTGCCTATCGGTTATCAAGAGCGTTGAAAAAAGTGAAGCTTGATTTTAAATGGTCGTGGAATTCGGCCTATGGAGAAGCAGACGGACTTGAATGGGGAGTTGCGCTTTTTTCGCGTCTTTGTTTGACCAACGTTCACAGTACTTTGATTTCAAGCAGCGATTTTGCGGGTAATCTGACGAAAAGGTGCGTTTTATTGGCTCAGTTGTCCGATGAAATGAAAACAGTGGTGACGGCCGTGCATTTTAACGGTGAAAATTCATCGGAATTTCGGCATGAGTGGAGCAATTTGATGGAAACGATTGCGGGATTGGGGCTGAGCAATCGTCCATTATATCTGCTCGGGAATTTCAATGTTGACGCAGAAGTTGATACGGGAAGCTATACGCTGATGTGTCAGGAATTTGAGGATACATACTGTTCCGCAATTTCAAAAGGCGACGGCATGACCGTCCGCGGCAAACTTGACGGATGGGATGACAGCGGAATTTCTGAGCGTTTGGACTATATTTTGACGAATGCGCAAAATGAAGTGTCTTACAGTCGCATTTGTTTTGACGGAAACATCGGTCCGCGTATTTCGAACCATGCAGGGGTTTTGATTGAGGTCTCAGATGATTCCGAAACGTGTTCTGCATAAGCAAAATTTGATATAATTCAGGTATGAACAGATTGGAGTGATTAAAGTGACAAAAAAAGCAGCGGTAATTTTGGCACCGGGTTGTGAAGAAATCGAGGCTTTGTCAGTGGTTGACGTTTTGCGTCGTCTGAATGTCAAATGCGACATGGTTGGTTTGTTTGAAACGAAAGTTGACGGCGATCACGGCATTCTCCTGACCTGCGACAAGACTGTTGATGAAAGTCTGCTTGACTATGATCTCGTGGCTTTTCCGGGCGGACTTAAAGGCGCCCAAAATCTGCGCGATTCAAGCAAGCTTGAAAAGCTGATGGTTAAAAGGCAAAAAGACGGCAAGTGGAATGCGGCAATGTGTGCTGCTCCGATGGCATTTGCCAGATACGGTCTGCTTGACGGGGCAAAATACACGATGTATCCAGGCATGAATGATGATATCAGCTCTGAAGTTGACAATGGGTCATTCAAAGAAGACGTCGTCGTCATTGATGAAGAAAAGCATCTTGTGACGAGTCGCGGACCGGCAACCGCATTGGCATACGCATATGCGATTGCAGAGGTTTTGGGAATCGACACAAAAGCAATCAAGCATGGGATGCTGTACGATTTCCTGCTTGAAAACAATTAGCCGAAACGCGAAAAGAGCTCGAGACTTGTTCTCGAGCTCTTTTTGTTAGTGCTTCTTCAAAAGCTTTAAAGCAGTGATGACGCCGGAAACGATGGCGATCACGAAGAGAATTTCTCCGATGATAATCGTGAAAAAACCTGGTTCGTGAAGCATCCCGTATTCATCGACGTAGGAGGACAGGTTGCCGATGAAAGGAATGGCAAAACTCAAACCCAAAAGAAGAAGCGGGAATCTGAAACTTTTCATGCCTTGATTGTAACAAGAATTTGTTTCCTATTGGTTAAAAACAGGTTAAGAAAAAGTAAAACAAGACCGAATGCCGATTCGGTCTTGTTTTTTCAAGTTAAATTTATCAGACTTTGAATCGATTTGCCTGTTCGTCCAATTGTTCGGCAATCTGTTGCAAATCAGCCACGTGTTGCGTAAATTCGTCCATCGTTGCCAGAACTTCTTCGGAATTTGCGGAAACTTCTTCCGTTCCAGCTGCATTTTCCTGCGTTGAAGCAGAGATGCTTTCAAGGCCTTCGAGCACTTTGGCTTGGACTTCTTCGATTTTCGTTGAAGCTTCAGCGACTCCGGAAACTCTTTCGGCCATGTCCTGATTGCGCTTGAAGACTTCCATCGTTGATTTGATGGCTTCTTGAATCAGCTTGGACTGCTTTTGACCGCCTTCGACGGAACTGTTCGTCTTGTCGACCATTTCAGTTGACTGATTCTTGATGTTGTCGATGATGCCTTCGATTTCCTTCGTCGAAGCCGCGCTTTGTTCGGCAAGCTTGCGAATTTCTGCCGCAACGACTGAGAAGCCTTTGCCGGCTTCGCCTGCGCTGGCAGCTTCAATCGAAGCATTCAAGGCAAGCAGGTTCGTCTGACGCGAAATTTCGTTGATGACGTTGATGATCTTGGTAATGTCTTGAATATTAGTATTCATGTTCTGGACGCTTTGAGACAAGGCTTTCATATCATCGAGTTCAGCCACCCAGTTGCTGTTGACCTTGTCCATCGTGTTCATGTTGGCCTGATTGATTTTGGACGATTCGTCGGATTCAGCGTTCATTTGCTGAACGCTCTCGTTCAATTCGTCGATAACCTTGGAAAGCTCTTCAAGCTTAGTTACGCTTTCCTGCGTTTCCTGAGCCTGTGAACTCGTAACATCGGCAATGCCCGTAATCGTTTGTGCGACTTCGTCAACTGCGCGATCAGTCTGCTTGGAAAGATCGAGCAATGAAGTCGACATTTCATCAACTTTGGCAGAGTTGGTCTGAACATGTCCGATCAGTTTTGCGGTTGCGTCGATCATTAGATTGTATTCATATGCGATCTGATTGAATTCGTGTCCGTTTGGATCGGGACTGACGAATTTTGCAGCCAGCTTCTTGAGCAGATGCTGCTTGATTGACGGATCGTATTTATCAAGTTTGTTCAGATTGCCCGAAGCGGCTTCTTGAATCCGATTTTTGAAAATACCGACTCCGTCTGTGATACAACGAACGGAAGCAATCGTTGCAATTACGATTAAAATGCCGATAACGATGAAGATAAAGACCGTATTTCTGAACAAAGCGGTTTGCTCCGTTGTTAAATCTTTTTTGCTGACTTTGGCAAACGTCCATGTCACGCTTGAATTGTTGCCCTTGTCAAAATAGATGTCCTGCGTTTTGCTTTCGCCTTTGATATGTAATGTTCCCTTGCGCTTCTTGGAATTCGCAATTGCTTTAAATTCAGGGGACTGAGAGATATTTTTGCCGATTTTATAAACCGTGCCCGCGTTTTCGTTGCCCGTTGAATTGATAACGTTCCCTGTATTTGAAACAAGCGTAAGACTGCCGGTTCTTCCGACTTTCATGTCGGCAAATTCGTTGATGATGCCATCGTATGAAATGTCGAAACATATTACGCCTGAATCGCCTTTCTTGTTTCTGACGACGGTCGATGCGGTCGTCAGCCATTTGCCCGTTGCTTCAAGGTAATGCGGCGTCGTCCAGTAGATCTGCCCCTCTTTTTGAATCGCGCCCTTATACCAATCTTTCGTCCTCAAATCGGCCGTATCCTTGATGCTCTTAGCACTTGTGAACTTGCCGTTTTGATTGATGAAAATAACATTCGTATATGAGTCGTCTCCTGAAATGGTAAGTTGCAGATCGCGCCTGATCTGCTTGAAATCAAAATCGTTTTCAAATATTGGCTGACGAGAAACCTCTGTCAGCTTGTCATTCGTTGTTTTGCTCAGATCGGTTCGTGCTTTTTGAATCGTTGCGACTGCGCCTTGCTTGGCAATATCGTTTCGTTCTCGCAGCGTGTCAATGTTGATTATATATGAATTGATTGCCATAATGACGATCGGAACGAACCCGAGAATCAAGAGCATGCTCATAATCGCTTTGCTGATGCTCTTGCTCCGTCTCTTAGTTGTATTTTTCACATTCATAACCTCCAGTACTGTTTGATATGAAAATTATACAAAAATGACATGATGGAAATTTATGTTTTTTTGAAATAAAGAAAGAAAACCAATCATCAAATCAAAGAATTTTTGATGATTGGTTTTTATAATTGTGATTATAATGGTAAGAAACGTTCAAGCATTTAATTGTTTAAATCTTGAGAATTCGTGATGGCTTTGAAATTCGTATAAACATACAATCCGTCTGCGGTAGAACCTTTAATGTCGGTGATTTTTTTGCCTTCGATCAGTTTCAGCGCGGTTTCGATACACTTTTCCCCTTGAATCTTTAACGGCTGGGAGGCGGACATTCCCATTTCGCCTGCACTGATTTTGGCCTTGCCCTCAGTCGTTGCATCCACCCCACAGACGATCGGCAATTTTTTGTGAGCTTTCTTAAAGGCTTTGATGGCCCCGAGCGCCATATCATCGCTGTTTGATGCGATAACGTCGCATGGCTGGCCGGTTTTTAAGAACAGTTCCATCTGATGTTCGGCTGCTTCTTCGTCCCAATCGGAATAGTCGGTGAAGACGTAATTGACGCTTCTTCCGGATTTTTCAAGCGTTTCTTTGAAGGTATTGGTGCGTTTTTCAGAAACGAGCCCGCTTTGACCTTTCAAAATTGCAACGTTCAGTTCTTGTTTGCTCGTGTGCTCCAAAACGTAATTTGCCTGAAGGCGTCCGGCCATTTCTTCTTCCGGTCCGACATAGACGTCTTGATTTGCTTTTAAGACGCTTTCTGACGGTTGAAAATTATAGAAGACGACGGGAATTTTTCCGGCAATGGCAATCATTTCCTGCGCATTGTCGGCATCGACCGGTCTGATCAGGATGGCGTCATAGTGGTTTTGGACGACTTTTTTCAGTTGTTTGATCTGTTTTTCGCTGTTTTGATCAGAATTATAAACGTCAACCGTTGCTCCTTTTTCAGATGCGGCATTTTTGATGGACGAAGTCAGACTGTTGATTAATGCAGAGTCGTTCGTGTGCGTCAAGACAGCGATGCGCTTGCCGTTTCCGGACTGGCTTTCGTTTGTCATCATGCCGCAACCCGTTGCTGCAAGCATAAAACACGTCAAAACCAGCATCATTTTGATAAATTTTTTGAACATGCTTTTTTCCTCCTGTTTGCTCAGACTCTGAAATGCTTGACTTGATCGGCAAGCTTTTCTGAAGTAGCAGCCAAATGCTGTGATTCTTCGGCAAGAACAGTACTGTTTTCGGAAATATTCTTGGCTTGTGAAAGCGTCGTTTCCGAAGTAGCGTGAATTTCGTCCGAACTTGCTGCCTGCTCTTCTGAAATGGCGGCAACGTTTGTCGCAACCTGATCAACGCTGTCGATTTCTTCGACGACCTTTGAAATGACGTTGCTTGTTTCTTGAATGTTATGGTAGATCGTGTCGAAACTTTCAACGGCCGTATTAATCAAAACGGCACTGGAGTTGATGTCTTTAACGCTTGAGCTGGCTTGTTGAACCGTATTGGCGACAAGTCCGTTGACTTGATCGATTAATTCTGAAATTTGTGAAACAGATTCAGCGCTGCTCTTGGCCAGGTTGTTGATTTCGGTTGCCACGACCGCAAAGCCTTTGCCTGCCTCTCCGGCACGGGCTGCTTCAAGCGATGCGTTAAGTGAAAGGAGGTTTGTCTGATGAGCAATTTCACCGATGATTTTCACGATATTGACGATCTCGCCTGATGCTTTGCCGACCGAATTGATGGAGTCCTGGAGAGTCGTAACTGAGGATTGGATATTTTCGAGCGCCGTAACGACTTGTTTCATATCCTCTCGCCCTTTGTTTGAAACCTCGACCGTATCGTTCATCTTGTTTCTGGCATGATCGCTGTTGTCCTTGGTGTCGGTGACGACTTCTGCCAGCTGACTTGCATTTTCAGCGATGTCGTTGACGGAAATTGCCAACTGATCAACGGTCATGTTAAGTTCGTTCATTGATTTTGACTGAGTATCCGATGCGGAACTCATTTCGTTTGCGACACGTTCGCTGTCAAGGGCTTGTTTTTCGAGGGTGTGCGAAATGGTTGTGATGGAGCTGATCATTTGCCGCATGTAAGCGATGAATTTTGAAACGCTGCGACCCATTTCGGCAATTTCGTCGTTGCCGTTCGTCCTGACAGAAACGGTAAAGTCGCCGCCGGCCATTGCCGTGATGACCTTTGTCATTTCCTTGACGGGCTTGATTGCGACGTGCGTTACGCGTTCAACGACGATGCACATGATCAAAAGCGCAATGAGACTGACGATTGCCATGATGATTCTCAAGTTTGAAAGGTCGGCCAAAACAATGCTTGACGGAATATATGAAACGAGAATCCAATCGGTTCCTTCAATCTGGGAAAATGCAGTAAAGTTTTCTCCGAGCGTTTGGGTGGAGTAGTTGCTTTTTTTGATTTCCTTTTTGGCTTGTGCGTAAATTTCAGGCTGGTCTGATGAACCGATTTTTTCTGAAACGTAGCTTGAATTGCGATCTGCCATAATTTGCATCGTATTTTTGTTGACGAGGAAAGCCTTGGCACCCTCCATCGAAATGCTTGAATTAACAATGTTTGAAATGCGATCAAGGCTGAAATCCGCAGCAATGACGCGAATATTCTTGCTGTTGTCGTCAAGCATCCCGGTTGCGCTGATGACTTTGCTGCCGTCTTCGCTCGTATACGGATCGCCAAATGCCATGTTGACGCGAGTCAGACCTTCCTTGAACCAGGTAGAGTTCAAAGGATTGCTGATTGTTTTGTCCGACTTTTTGGCTTTGATGACCTTGCCATTTTGATCTGCTATGTAAATTCCGTTTTTAGAATTGGCATTAAAGCCATAGTAGCTGTCGACCGTTTTCTGGAGCGACTTCTCGTTCTGGCGATCGGCTTCGATGGCTTTTTTGGCCGAATTGAACGAATTAAGATTTTCCGTCATCCAAGATTCAATATTTGAACTTTGTTTGTCAACGGACGTTTCCAAAAGTTCTTCGGCATTTCTTTTGATCATCGAAGCAGAAACGTTATAGGCAATTACGACCAGGACGATGATCATCGCACTGGTAATTGGGATGATTGCCGATAAAAGTTTAGCTTTGATAGAGAATTTGGAATTTTTTTTCAAAGACATATCCTCCTATATATAAATTATTTTAAATAAAGTATATGATTCGCTAATAATAATATCGGAGGAGCGTTTAAAAAATAAACCCCACAATATGTATATGAGACGATAATGATAAGTTTATAATCTTGTATGGCGTCTGATGAGGTCAGTTTTGCAACAATTATGCATTTTTTGCCTAAATCAGAGCGGGATACTGTATAATTGCAATTGAGCGTCATTGCTCAATCGTTAAAATTAAGGGGTGGTAATTTTGAAGCAACCGATCATTTCATTTAAAAACGTCATCAAGTGCTACGATGACGACGTGCCGGTATTGAAGAATGTCAGTTTCGAGATTGAGGAGGGAAAATTCTATACTCTGCTCGGTCCTTCCGGATGCGGCAAAACAACGATTTTAAGAATGATTGCGGGCTTTTCAGAGCCGACTGAAGGCGACATTTATTTTGAAGGGAGAAGAATGAACAACGTCCCTGCAAATAAACGACAGGTTAATACGGTTTTTCAAGACTATGCATTATTTCCGCACATGGACGTGTATGACAATATTGCATTTGGCTTAAAAGTTAAAAAACTTCCGAAAGATCAGATTGATCAAAAGGTCAAAGAAGCATTGAAGATGGTTCAGTTGGCCGGTTATGAAAAACGCGGGATCAATGAGATGTCAGGCGGTCAAAGACAACGTGTGGCAATCGCAAGGGCAATCGTCAACGAACCCAAAGTGCTGCTTTTGGATGAGCCGCTGTCTGCTTTGGATCACAAACTGAGGCTTGACATGCAGTATGAGTTGCGCGAACTTCAGCAGCGCTTGGGGATCACATTTGTTTTCGTGACTCACGATCAGGAAGAAGCTTTGGCAATGAGCGATGAGATCTTTGTCTTGAACAACGGCAACATCGTTCAATCCGGAACGCCCGTTGATATCTACGATGAGCCAATCAATCACTACGTTGCTGATTTTATCGGAGAAAGCAATATTTTGAACGGGACGATGATCAAGGACTGTCTGGTTGAGTTTGCAGGCAAACGGTTTGAGTGCGTCGATGAGGGGATGAGAGAAAACGAGCCGGTCGAAGTTGTTTTGAGGCCGGAAGATCTGGATTTGACGGATGAAGAGCACGGCAAGCTGAAGGTCAAGGTCGATACGATCCTCTTCCGCGGCGTTCATTACGAAATCATCTGCTACGATGACGAGGGCAACGAGTGGATGGTTCATACCACCAAAAAGGCCGTACCAGGGACAACGATCGGACTTTACTTTGATCCGGAAGACATTCACGTCATGCGTTTTAACGAATCTGAAGAAGATTTTGACGCTCGTCTTGAAAGCTATGAGGACTGAGGGGGATTTCGATGAAAAAGTACAATGCCTTTTTTGCGATTCCATATTTTCTATGGCTCGTTTTCTTTGTCTTGGCTCCGGTCATCTTGATTGTCGGATATTCCTTCTTTGATTCGAACGGGAACTTTACGCTGCAGAACTATGCAACGTATTTTGCATCGGGAAAGTATCTGGCAATGACGTTCAACTCAGTCTTATATGCGTTTTTGATTACTTTGCTCACGCTTGTCATCAGCTATCCGACGGCATATTTTCTGACGAAATTGAAGCACCGCGATTTATGGCTGCTGTTGATTATTTTGCCGACGTGGATCAATATGCTGCTCAAAGCCTATGCATTTATCGGAATCTTCAGTCTGCACGGCGGAATCAACCGGTTCATGACTTTCTTCGGACTTGCGCCGCATCAGATCCTGTTTACTGACGTCGGTTTTATGATCGTTGCGATGTATATCCAGCTTCCATTCATGATCATGCCGATTTTTACGGGGCTGGAGGAGCTGAATCCGTCGCTGATCAAAGCCAGTCGCGATCTTGGGGCAAATGCATTCCAGACATTTGCGAAGGTGGTTTTTCCGCTGTCTCTTGCAGGCGTAAAAAGCGGCATTCAGGCTGTTTTCATCCCGTCTTTGTCCTTCTTCATGCTGACTCGTCTGATTGGAGGAAATCGCGTAATCACCCTCGGGACTGCGATTGAAGAGCATTTCCTGGTCACGCAGGACTGGGGGATGGGGGCAACGATCGGCGTCGTCCTCATCGTTGCAATGTTTATCGTGATGATTATTACCGGCGAAAAGAAGAAAGGGGGCAGAAACTGATGGAAAAAAAGCATAATTTCAGTTGGGACAAGCTGTATCTTGCCGTCGTGTTTGTTTTTTTGTATGTTCCGATCGTTTATTTGCTGGCATACTCATTCAATAAAGGCGACACGATGAATTCCTTTACTGGATTTTCCATGCGCCATTTTGCCGAGCTGTTCTCGGACACGCGTCTGATCGTGATTTTGCTTGAGACGTTCATGCTGGCCTTTTTGTCGGCATTGATCGCAACGGCCATCGGTACGTTCGGGGCTCTTTCAATCTATTACGTCAAAAAACGCCAACAAAGGATGGCGCTTTTGTCTTTGAACAATATTTTGATGGTTTCACCGGACGTCATCATCGGTGCCAGCTTTTTGATTCTGTTTACGACGATCGGATCGTTTTTCGGAGGCATCGGGCTCGGATTTTGGACGGTGCTTTTATCGCACGTTGCATTCAGCATTCCGATCGTTGTTCTGATGGTTTTGCCCAAGCTTCAGGAAATGAACGAGTCGATGGTTTCTGCGGCATATGACCTTGGCGCAAACAATTTTCAGGTTTTAAAAGACATTATTTTGCCTTTTTTGACGCCGGGAATCATTGCCGGGTATTTCATGGCATTTACGTATTCGCTGGATGATTTTGCCGTGACGTTTTTTGTGACGGGAAACGGTTTTACGACGTTGGCCGTTGAAATTTACTCCAGAGCCCGGCGCGGCGTGAGTCTTGAGATAAATGCGCTCAGTACGCTTGTTTTCCTGTTTGCGCTTGTCTTAGTGGTTGGATATTACTACATCAGCAAGGACAACAATTCTAAAAAGAAGAGCGAAAGACGTCAGAAGGGCGGTGTGATGCGATGAAAAAACTGCGCGCATTGGTGATCGGAATCGTTTTGATCATCGTCGTTTTGATTGCCGGCTCCAAGATATTGAGCCAGTCTTCAGGAATGTCCGGTGCAAAAATCATCAACATATACAACTGGGGTGATTATATTGACCCGGAACTGATCTCTGAATTTGAAAAGAAAACAGGCTACAAGGTAAACTATGAAACTTTTGATTCAAACGAGGCCATGCTGACCAAGATCAAGCAGGGCGGGACATCATACGATCTTGCGGTTCCGAGCGACTATATGATTCAGAAGATGAAAAAAGCTCATCTGCTCAAGCCATTGGACAAGTCAAAAATCAAAGGCCTGAACAATATTTCAAGTCAGTTCTTGAATCAGCCCTTTGATCGAAACAACCGCTACTCGGTTCCTTATTTTTGGGGAACTTTGGGCGTCGTTTATAATGACAAGTACTTCAAGGAATCGGACGTTGACAGCTGGAACAAGCTTTGGAACAAGAAGTTTCGTGGCAAAATCATGTTTGTCGACGGTGCTCGCGAATTTATGGGCATCGGGTTGGCCAGCCTCGGATATTCGCTCAACAGCAAAAATGACCGAGAGCTTGACCAGGCTTATAATAAGCTGAAGTCTTTGACCGGAAATACGAAGGCGATTGTTTCGGATGAAATCAAGATGTATATGGAAAATGAAGAAAGCAGCGTTGCCGTGACCTATTCCGGCGAAGCTTCGGAAATGCTTGCCGAAAACAAGCACTTGCACTATGTTTTGCCTTCGGAAGGAACCAATTTGTGGTTTGACAACATCGTCATCCCGAAAACTTCGAAAAACACCAAGGGGGCCTATGCGTTCATCAATTTCATGCTTGAACCGAAAAATGCGGCTAAAAATGCCGAATATATCGGCTATGCGACGCCAAACGAAAAGGCCAGGAAGTATCTGCCAAAAGACGTCATTGACGATAAGCAGTTTTATCCAAGCAAATCTTTGATGAAGAAGATGGAAGTTTATGAGGATATTGGTCCACGGTATATTGAAAAATACAATGATTTGTATCTGGAATTGAAGATGTATCGTCATTAGTGACAAAAGATGACGATAAATTTGTTCATTTTGATAATCATAAAAATTTGCATTGTGCACAACCTATCGCCTATAATTAAAGCATAGATGCAGGGATGCCCGCATCGTCTCTATCATACAATAATATCAACTCAGATTCCCGCATGATTCCCGATATCATGCGGGTCTTTGCGTATGCGAGAACCTGATTTCCTTATGGCAGAAACAATCGAAAAAAGTTCGTGTATCAAAAACGGGCATTGCAGGCATTTACGGACAAATCACTGAAAATCGCCTTTTTTCCCATAATACTCGCTCTTGTCCGGCATTTCATGCAGTTTGAGCGAGACTTTTTCCCGGCAGCATGTACTTGATGGCACAAAAAAACGACTCGCATACTCATTTTAAATCCGTACATATCAGCTTGAAGGTTCTCATGTCGACTCCAAAGCTAAAAACTAATCGAGTACACGGGCCGTAATCCTATAAGATAAGGAGTAACTATCATACCCACGTCCTTTATTCAATTTTATGATCTGTTCGCCCTCTTTGTGGCACTCAACACAATCATCTTTTTGAGCCAATCATAGCCGACATCGGCACGACTATTGCAACGACAACTTGATGAAAAACTCCTCATGTTGGTTCCATCACCCTCTGTCTACGAAGCGACAAATGCTTCAATTATTTCTTGGTGGGATCATTGACTCCTTACACTTATTTTATAACATATCCGCACTGAAAATGCAAGCGCATACATTATTTTTAAAGAGAAATTTTTCGACTGGAATGCTTGACTTGATTTGTACCAATAAGTTATGATACAGGCAGAAATGAGAACGGTTAGCTTGAAAGGACGAGATTATGAGCAAGGTTATTTTTTTAGACGTTGACGGAACATTGTGCAATTATGAAGGCGTGATTCCTGAATCTGCCAAACAAGCAATCAAGCAAGCACGAAAGAACGGACATAAAGTTTATATCTGTACCGGACGCTCGCGTGCCGAAGTCTATCAGGAAATCTGGGATATCGGTCTTGACGGAATGATCGGTGGAAACGGAAGCTACGTTGAAGATCAGAGCAAGTCCGTCTATCATAAAAAGCTCAGCGAAACGGAAGAGCGCGCCGTTGTCGATTGGCTGCATGAGCGCGGACTTGAATTTTTCGTCGAATGCAATTCCGGATTGTATGCAAGCGAACGCTTCGAGACGGTCGGTGAAAAGACGATGAAAAAATATGTTTCGGGCAAAGGCCAAAAGGACGTTTCAAACGTGACCGTGCGCACGAGCTTTCCTGAGATGATTTTTGGCGCATCGCCCTATCGAAACGATGCAAACAAAATCAGTTTCATCCTTGGTAGTTATCAGGATTATTTGGATGCCAAGGAAACATTCAGTGACCTCAAAGCAGGCACTTGGGGCGGAAAAGACGAAGAAGCGCTTTTCGGAGACTTGGGGGTGAAGGGAATCGACAAAGCACATGCCATTGACGTTTTGCTTGAGCATCTTAATGCGAAAAAAGCAGATACGATTGCGTTCGGGGATGCCAAAGTCGATATTCCGATGTTTGAATACTGCGAACAAAGCGTTTGCCTTGGAAACGGCGGCGATGAAGCGAAACAGGCAGCCGATATGGTGACGCAGGCAGTTGACGACGACGGTCTGGCCTCTGCATTTTATAAGCTCGGCTTGATTTAAATAAAAATGGCGCCTGTCTTTCCGCAACAGACGCCGAACCGTATAATAGAAACCTAAGCATAACTCCGAATATGTGAATTGTCAATATCACAAATGTGAAACAATAGTGAAAAATGGGCTTGCAATCGTTGATGTAACAACTTTTTAAAGTTTTTAAATTTTCTGATAAATCCAGTGCTTATTACTTGAAATCCGTTCAAAAGTGTTTAGAATAAGAATTGAAAAATATGAAAGGAAGTCTTAGTTATGGCACATGAATTGACAAATCGTTTCAATGATTTGATGAGCAACGGAGATGATTTCTTCTCAAATTTCGGACGTTCGTTCTTTAGCAATTTTGATGGTTCGCTCAAGGAAATGAAGTCCGACATCAAGGAAACCGACAAAGATTATACGTTGGTAATCGATGTTCCCGGCGTTGACAAGAAAGATATGACGATTGACTATAAGGACGGCATTTTGACAGTTTCGGCCAAACGCGACTCCTTTAGCGATGAAAGCGACAGCGAAGGCAATATTGTCGCGAGCGAACGCAGCTATGGCCGGTTTGCTCGTCAGTACAATTTTGAAAACGTTGATCGCGACGGCATCAAGGCCAAGTGCGAAAACGGCGTGCTGACCATCGTTTTGCCGAAGACTGAAGAAGAAATTTCTCAGACAAGCCACATTCAGATTGATTAGCTTTAAGAAAAGCCCCGGGATGAAAGTCCCGGGGCCTTTTTTCTTATGGAAATATGAAATGAAATCTATGGGATATTTTGCCTGAAGGAAGAAATATGATGTTTCCTGATTCCAAATATAAGTATGAAATCACCTTTTTTTAAAATGAAATACGCGTGGTTTAATTGACTTTTAATCATACATTAATTATGATGTAATTCGTAGAGATGGGAATATCAATAATAATTTTTTATCGACAAGCTTAAGCTGTTGATTAGTAAATACAGGGGGAACTTATAATGATTACATACAAATACTCTTCCAAGCTGAAATTTCTGCTGATTGTCCTGCTCGGAACAATCAAAAGTTCAGAGTATGTCATTCTTGCATATATTGTCGGAACTCTGACAAACATCGCCACGAATCATCAACTTGGACGATTGCCCGGGTTCATTGCATTTGTCATATGTACTTTTGTCCTGCTGCTTTTGGCAGAACTGATTTACAATAGCCTGAGGGCCGGCGAAGTCAGGAGTATCAATGTCTTTCTTCGAAGAAAAATTCTGCAGGGCATGCTGGGGAGGCCGGGAAATGAAAACAGGGAATCACTTGGTTTTTTGACCAATGACTTCAAACTGCTTGAAACAAACAGGATAGACGCAGAATTTGATGCAATCCTTGCAGTGTCCACGCTGACATTGGCACTATCCTATGCTCTTTACTCCAACTGGATATTGACAGTCGTCTTCTTCGCCGGATCGATGATACCTGTTCTGGCATCGAATCTCTTCCAGAAACCGATTCAGTCAGCATCTGAAAAATGGACGGAGGCCAACGCCTCATACGTAGGACAGGTAAAGAACTTCATTGATGCTTCTGACTGTGTCAGACTTTATGACAGAGCTGAACAGGTCGCATGTAAAAACGAATCGAAAATCTGCCATCTTGAAGAAGCGCTCAGAAGAATGAATCTGCTTAACAACAATGCCAACTCCTGCATCAATGTCATCGCAAACATCGGGACCTTTGTGCTTCCGTTTCTCTTGGGCATCTATCTCGTTTTAAGGGGCCAGACGACGCTTGGTGCACTCTTCAGTATTGTCCAGCTGTCAAATGCATTCGTAAATCCCATTCTGATTCTTCTTCAGGAAAGAAACAACTTCTCGACGACAAGACCGATTGTTGAAAAAAGTCAGTCAGTTCCTGAAGGATGCAGAAAAAAAGAACCCGGACGGGCTTGTCATGCATGATGAACTGTCACTGGATGGAATCAGTGTTTCAAGAAACGGTCGTAATCTGCTTGAAAATATCAGAATCGACATCATAAGGGGGAAAAAGATTGCGGTTACAGGTCCGTCTGGTTCCGGCAAGTCGACGCTTATGAAACTTCTTGTCTCCGACGATGCATCAATTGGCAGGATTGATAACATCATTCTGGACGGAAAACCGGTTGATGCTACAGACATCTCATCCCTGTTTGCATATTCGAGCCAGTACCCCGTTGTCCTGGCCGATACTCTGTGGTTCAACCTCACACTTGGAAGAAAAATCGGAAAACAAAGGGTAATGGATGTCTGCAAATCGCTGGATCTGGATGACATTGTCAGGGAAAAGGGATTTGACTATGTCCTTTCAGCAGACGGGACCGGTCTGTCCGGTGGTCAACTTGCCAGGATAGAACTGGCACGTGCCGTTCTTTCCGAGAGGCCGATTCTGCTTCTGGATGAAATCAACGCCTCTCTTGACAGCAGGACCGACATGGACATCCATCATTATCTCTGGGATTCCAATCTGACTTTCATTGAAATCATTCACCATTACAAAAAGGAAGACCTGAAGAACTATGATGCCGTAATCGATGTTTCCGATTACAGCTGATGTTTTGCAACGTGTCTGTAATGACGTTCTGTATTTTCAGCTTATTCTCCCTTAATCCTTGACTAATGTTTCTAATGGTGATTTAATGGTATCAACAAGGATGAAAGGATGAAGAACATGACCAGGAAACGTGCTGCAGTTGCATATTATTTTGGCTTTGCCTACTTTGCGAAGCGCCCGTAGTAACTTACAGGTACGGGCGCTCCCCGTATCTGGCAGGGTCATGTTTTTCGTGCCGCAGCCAGAAGGCGATTTCCGGTTGTGGTGAACCTCATTCATGGAGAATCTCATTTGCAGCCGGAATCGATGATGGATTCCGGCTGTTTTTTCATTCAGAAGACGGAGGCAGAATCAGATTATGAGTGAGGAACTTGAAAAGGAAAGAAGCAGGGTGACGGCGGCTGACGAGAAGATAGTGCCGCTGCTTCTGGAGAGAATGGAGGCAGTTGCCGAAATCGGGCGGATCAAGCAGAGAGAAGGGATTGGCGTCAAGGACGTCGGACGTGAACGGAAAGTTCTGGACCGTGTCGGGGAGCTGGCGGGAGAAGAAAATGCCGAATATGTGCAGGAAATCTACAGGGAAGTCATGAACCAGGCATGCAGGTTTCAGGAAAGACAGAAGGGGGAAGGAAAATGATCTATCTGACAGCAGGAGAATCACATGGTCCGCAGCTTACGGGCATTATCGAGGGACTTCCGGCGGGACTTCATATCGACGTTGACGCAATCAATGACAATCTGGCAAAACGTCAAGGCGGGTACGGCCGCGGCAACCGCCAGCAGATTGAACATGACACGGTTCAGGTCGTCGGCGGAATGAGACACGGATATACGCTTGGCTCACCGTTGGCGCTGGTAGTCAAGAATCGCGATCACGCGCATTGGAGCGAAGTCATGGATCCGCTCGAAAACGACAGCGAAAATGCGCAGCTTCGCCAGTTGAAACACCCGAGACCGGGACATGCCGATCTGGTCGGCGGGATGAAATACGGGCACCGCGATTTGCGAAACGTTTTGGAGCGTTCTTCAGCGCGCGAAACTGCAATCAGAGTGGCCTTGGGCAGCGTTTGTCAGCAATTTTTGGAGCAGCTCGGCATCAAAGTCGTCGGATACGTCAAGCAGCTTGGCCCGCTTGTTTTGAGCTCTGAAGACTTGCTTGACGTCGATCGGATTCGCCGAGAAGTCGAAGCAAACGACATGCGTGTGCTTGATCAGGACAAAGTTGAAGAAGCGCATGAGCTGATTTTAAAAACGAAAAAAGAAGGCGACACGCTCGGCGGCATCGTGAGAATCGTAGCTGAAGGGATGCCGGCAGGACTTGGCAGCTATATCAGCTGGGATACGAAACTTGATGCCAAACTGGCTTTTGCCGTCATGGGCGTCAATGCCATCAAAGGCGTCAGCATCGGCGACGGATTTGAAGCGGCAACGCGTCCCGGCAGCATGGTCATGGATGAAATCCTGCATGAAGATGCCGGATGGACGCGGCGCACCGACCATCTCGGCGGGTTTGAAGGCGGGATGACAAACGGCATGCCGGTAATCGTCAATGCGGCAATGAAGCCGATTCCGACTCTGTACAAACCGCTTGAAACGGCGGACATCGAGACTAAGGAAAGATCAAAGGCCAGCGTTGAGCGTTCAGACACGACTGCTCTTACTGCCTGTTCGATCGTCTTGCAAAGCGTCGTTTGTCTGGAACTTGCAAAGGCTGTCTGTGATGAGTTCCAAAGTTCAAGCATGGAACGACTCAAAAAACAGATTGCCGAATATCGAGAAGAGCTTGCGAGGTATTAGACGTGAAGATTCATACGTTGGGACCAAAGCAAACCGACAGCAGCGAGGCATGCGACTATTATCGAAACAAAAATTTTCCTGATGCAAAAATCATGCTGCACCAAAGTTTTGAATCCGTTTTGGAGCACCTTGAAGAATATCGCGGCGATTTATTCGTGGTCCCCGCAGCATTTGCTTCGGAAACTCTGCATTTGACATGGGGAACGATGCACTATCGCTACCTCGATAAATTGGACGTTGAAGCAAGCTTCATCTATCCGCTTGCAGAAATGGTCTGCATCAAAAGCAGGAAGCGCCATACCGGAATCGGATATACGCATGCGGCGACAAAGGATTTACTGAAAAAGTATGCGCCGAATGCCAGGCTGGTGTCTGCTGCCAGCAAATACAGAGCTTATGAACGTTATTTGAAGGACGGAGAATACGTTTTGACGAATAAAAAGAATATGGTTGAAACGGATGAGGCAGAAATTTTAGCGGAATTTCAAGTAAAAATGGTTTGGTGCGTCTACCGGATCAAATAGGGAGGAAAAAATGATGAAAATTTTGCAAAAAGCGCCAAAAAACGGACTGCATGGCAATTTGACGGTGCCAGGGGACAAAAGCATTTCGCACCGTGCTTTGATGATCGGATCAATCAGCGAAGGCAAAACCGTGATTGAGCATTTTTTATGCGGTGAAGACTGCCTGAGCACGATGAAGGCCTTGCAGGATCTTGGCGTCAAAATCGTGCGAAACGGCAACCACGTCGAAGTCGAGGGCGTGGGTCAAACCGGATTTAAGCAGCCGGAAAAGCCGCTTGACATGGGAAATTCCGGAACGACGACCAGGCTCATGATGGGACTTTTGGCCGGGCAAAACCTTGATGCAAAAATGGAAGGCGACTCCTCGCTTTCGAAGCGTCCCATGAAACGCGTCAGCGAACCCTTGAAAAAGTTCGGCGCAAAAGTCGAGCTTTCGGACCAGGGGACGCTTCCTGCAATCGTTCACGGCAAAAAGCTGCATGAGGCAACGATCAAGATGGACGTCGCAAGCGCACAGGTGAAAAGTGCACTGATTTTTGCGGCGCTTTATGCCGATGGAACGTCAACCATCGTTGAGAAACTGCCAACGCGCGATCATACGGAAATCATGCTCAGAGCATTCGGTGCTGACGTAAAGACGGCTGAAGACGGCGTGACGATTTCCGTTTCAGGGAAACCTCGGCTGAAGGGGAGAAAAGTCGTCGTTCCGAGCGATATTTCCTCTGCGGCATTTTTCATCGCGGCAGCAGCTTTGATTCCCGGATCGGAAACGACGTTTGAAAACGTTTCGCTTAACCCGACAAGAACCGGAATTCTGCACGTTTTGTGCAAGATGGGCGGGAACGTCAGCATCGTGCCCGATCCAAATGAAAGCGGAGAACAAAGCGGAACGATCAGAGTGAAATATGCTCCGTTGCGGGCAATCGAACTGACTGAAGAAGACGTCCCGTCAATCATTGATGAATTGCCGCTCGTTGCGATGCTTGCCGCAAGCGCTGACGGAACGAGCAAAATCACCGGGGCCGCAGAACTTCGCGTCAAAGAAACCGACAGGATCGCAGTGACGGCGCAGGAACTTCGCAAGTTCGGCGTTGAAATTGAAGAGCTTGAGGACGGGATGATCATCAAAGGACGAGAAAACTGGAACGTTCAAACTCAAAAACTTGACAGCCACGGCGATCACCGCATCGGCATGATGGATGCGATTGCGGCGCTTAAAGCGGATTGCGAAATGGAACTTGAAAATGAAGCTGCCATCGATATCTCGTATCCGACGTTTTTTTCCGACTTGGCAAAGATTACAGGGGGCGTAAAAAATGACTAAGGTTTACTTGAAAGGCTTGGGACTGATCGGAAGTTCGCTTGCAAGAGCAATCAAAAAAGAGCACCCGGATTACGTGCTGATTGCAGAAGATCAAGATCACGCCGCCGAACGCTATGCGCTTGAACACGGGATTGCCGATGAATGCGGCACTGCATTTGACAAAGCAGAAGATGCCGATCTGATTATTCTGGCGACGCCCGTCAGCGTGATTGCCAAAGACCTTTTGCGACTTTCCGAGCTTGAAACGAAACCTGGAGCAATCATCACTGATGTCGGCAGCACGAAAAGAACCGTCATGAAAGCTGCCCGAAAGCTGATCGATGCAGGCAAGATTTTTATTGCCGGTCATCCGATGGCAGGGTCGCATAAAACGGGCGTTTGGGCGGGGAAAGCCGATTTGTTTGAAAATGCCTTCTATTTTTTAATTCCGGCAAACGATGAATCTGAAGAAAAACTTTCTGAGCTTGAAGAAATGCTCAAGGGGGTTCATGCCAAATGGCTGGAAACGACCCCGGATCGGCATGACAAAATCGTAGCTCAGATCAGTCACGTTCCGCACGTTGTGGCGTCCGCTTTAGTCAATCAGACTGAAAAGACGTTTGCAGACGAGCCGATGGGGATGAGGGTCGCAGCCGGCGGATTCAAGTCCATCACGCGCATCGCTTCGGCCGACCCGACGATGTGGAGTTCGATTTTGCTGAACAACGGCGAACTGATCAGCGAGCAGCTTGAAGACTATATCGATGCTTTGAAAGAGATTGATGAAAAAATCAAAAAACAGGATCAAAAAGCCCTGTTCGATTTCTTCAAAGCGGCTAAAATCGGACGCGATTCGCTCGGTCCGGAAAAGCTTGGCGCAATTCCCGGCTTTTACGACCTGTTCATCAATCTTGCCGACAAAGTCGGATCCCTGGCCGACGTGACGCAGATTTTGGCAGAAGCGCGCATCAATCTGGTCAACGTTCATATTTTGGAAATCAGAGAAGAAATCGACGGAATTGCACAATTGACCTTTTCATCCGAAAAAGATCGTCAAAAGGCTTTGGGATTGTTGAAGACAAAGTATAAGATTATTGAGAGGTAAGAGGAATGAAAGCGATCATCATCGGCTTTATGGGAAGCGGCAAAACGACGGTCAGCCGGCTTCTGGCCCAAAAATTAGGCTGTCGCGCCTTCGATCTTGACGAATACATCGTTGAAAACGAACGGCGATCAGTGAAGCAAATTTTTGAAGAAGACGGCGAAGACTACTTCAGAAAGCGCGAGCATGAGCTTTTGCTTGAAATTTTAAAAGAAGATGCCGTTTTGGCAACGGGAGGCGGGACTCCGCTAAGAGAAGACAACAGACTGGCCATGAAAAATGCAGGGGTTCCGGTGATTCTGCTTGAGGCAAGCTCAAAAAAAACGTTTGAAAGACTGCAGGGAGACGATACGCGCCCGCTTGCTGCCGGGCTTGATGAAACGAGTCTGGAGAATCTGAAAAATCAGCGTCGTCAAGCTTATGAAGAATGTGCTGACTATGCCATCAAAACGGATGAAATGACTCCGCTTGAGATCACGGAAAAAATCAGCAAATTGCTCTAAAATGAGAGAAAAAAGCTCTGCATTTTCCTTAATTTGGGAACTTTCTCGAACTAAAATTAGAAAAAAATTACAAAACGGTATTGCAAACTTAATGAGTTAGTTATATAATTTAAAACAATCTTAACTAAATGTGTTTTAAATGAAAGGGAGAAGCGGCATATGAATTGGAAAAAGACATTAACGGCCGGTGTTGCCGTAGCGTCAGCGGCAATGGCTCTGACTGCCTGCGGCTCATCTGACAGCAGCAAATCAAACGGAAACGGCAAGCTGGCCGATAAGCAAGTTTTAAATTGGAATGAGCCATCCGAACTTGCGACAATGGACCCGTCCAAGGTCATGGATACGATCGGCGGCGACATGCTGAACAACACGATGGAAGGTCTTTATCGCTTGGGCAAGGATTCGAAGGTTGAACCGGGAATTGCGACAAAGACGACCGTTTCAAAGGATAACCTTACATACACGTTCACGTTGCGCAAGAATGCCAAGTGGTCAAACGGTGATCCCGTCACGGCCAAGGACTTCGTTTATTCATGGCAGCGCACGGTTGATCCTAAGACGGCGGCAGCATACTCGTATCTGTTCTCAGGCATCAAGAATGCGGACGATATTGTTGCCGGCAAGAAGGCTCCAAGCACTTTAGGCGTTAAAGCAGTCGGAAAGTACAAGCTGGTCGTCAACCTTGAAAAGCAGCTGCCATACTTCAAACTGCTGATGGGCTTTGTCGTCTTTGCTCCGCAAAACCAGAAGGCAGTTGAACAATACGGCAGCAAGTATGGTACGGCAGCCAAGTACATGTGCTATGACGGTCCTTTCAAGATGACCGAATGGACAGGCACGAACCTGAAATGGAAATTTGTCAAAAACGACAATTATTGGGACAAGAAGAACGTCAAGCTCAGCGAAATCAATTTCAGCGTCAACAAGAGCACGACGACGTCATACAACTTGTATCAAAGCAAGAAGCTGGACGAAACGATTCTCAGCCCTGAACAGGCAAAGCAGCTCAGCAGCAATGCCGACTACAGCGTTTTGAAGCAGGCCCGCACGTCATATCTTGAATTCAATCAAACGGAAAAGAAGTTCCAAAACAAGAAGATTCGTCAAGCAATCTCCTATGCGATCGACCGCAAGCAGCTGGCTGAAAAGGTTCTTGGCAGCGGCACGCTTCCATGCAAGGGTGCCGTATCGCAAGGCTTGGCCAAGCGTGGCGGAAAAGATTTCACTGATGTCGCAAAGACGAGCACTGGCGTTCAGTTTGACAAGGCAAAGGCCAAGAAGCTTCTCAAGGAAGGCTTGAAGGAAATCGGCGAAGACAACCTGAGCTTTGCCTTATTGGGCGACGATACCGACAACTCCAAGAAGATTACCGAATTCTTGCAAAGTCAAATCGAAGAAAACTTGCCTGGTACAAAGGTTTCGGTTCAAAACATCCCATTCAAGACGAGAGTTACGCGTTCTCAAAAGGGGCAGTTTGAAGTCGTCGTTTCAAGCTGGGGTGCCGACTTCTCAGATCCGATCAGCTTCCTTGACCTGTACACGACTGACAATTCCTACAACTTCGGCAAGTGGAAGAACGCTGAATATGACAAGTGGATCGCAAAGTCCAAGACAACGGATGCCGGAAATGTTTCCGCACGTTGGGACGACATGGTCAAAGCTTCCAAGATCATCAACGAAGACCAAGGCATTGCGCCTTTGTTCCAATTGAATCAGCCGCAATTGGTTCGCTCTAACGTTAAGGGCGTCATCCAAAACACGGCCGGCTCAGTCAACAACTGGAAGAACGTCTACATTACAAAGTAACGTTTGAATCTGTTTAATCAATTTACAAACAAGAGAGGACATGTCCTCTTAAATTAATGAAATGCCGAACAGAGGCGGTCGATTTGCGACTGACTTTGTCCGGCATTTTCTTAATCTTTCTCTTTTTTTCATGACGTGACATTCACTTTTTAAAATGGTGCCAGATTGCCGAAGCAACCATCCAGATGATGACGACAAAGGAAATCATGTATCCGGCAACACCGATGTTGTAGATGGCGGGATGTTCCATGCTGCCTTGGACGAGCAAGGAAGAGCTCAAAATGATCGAAGCGAGGATGATCGTGATGATCAGCCGGTTGACGATCGTTTCAATGCGGTCGATGAATGTGTCTTGGCCTTTGAAACGCAAAGTGAATCTGCCGCGCCCCTGGTTCAAGGTGTCAAGCAGCTTTTCAATTTTGATCGGAATTTGAGGAGTGGATTTTACAGCACGTCCGAAAGTCATCAAATCTTCATCAAGCTCATTTTTCCAGTTGAACTTGCGCTTGAAATATTCTTTGGCAAACGGACGCGCGACGTCCATCAATGAAAGATCGGGATCAAGCTGAGCAACGATGCCTTCAAGCGATCCGAATGCCTTGATCAGCAGCGTGACTTCAGGTTTGACCTGAAGATTGTTTTTGCGGCAAAGTTTGATGATGTTGTAAAGCATGACCGGAAAATCAATCTGACCCAAGCCTTGTTTGAGATAAGGCGTCAAAAAGATTCCGAGCTGATCCGTGAAGTCTTCTTCGTCGATTTCGCCCGTGCGGTTGCAGATGGAAAGAACGGCCTGGCTGATTTCCTGGGTGTCCTTTTTGCTTAAAGCAACGATTACGTTGGCAATTCCTTCTGCAAGCAGCGGCGACAGTCTGCCCATCATTCCGAAGTCAAGGTAAACGAGGCGATAAGGCGGAAGTTTTTGTTCGGTTTTGATGCTTGCTTTGATGCTGCCTGATTTTTTTTCGAACTCATGCGTCGGTTCAAGTTCATTGATGCGCGGATCGTCTTGTTTCAGGCGATAGAAAAGGATGTTTCCCGGGTGAGGATCAGCATGAAAGAAATTGTCGACGAAAACCTGTTTAATGAAGTTTTTGACCAATGCGTCTGCGATGTATGTGCGCTCTTTTTTTTGAAGCTTGCGCTCGGTCGGATCGTCTGAAAGCGGACGAGCCGCCAGTTTTTTGATGCTTTCGCCATCCATTCTGGAATTGACGAGAATTTTTTGAGTCGAGTATTCTTCATATACGACTGGAACTTCGATGATTCCGTCATGGTTGTTTAAGCGATAAAATTCCAGACCGTTTTTAATTTCGATTTCGGTGTTGATCTCATTCAAAAGAGACGCTTGCAGCTGATTCAGGATTTCCTTTGGATCCACGACGGTGATTTCCGGGGCAAGTTTCAGAATTTTTAAGGCCTGACGGAACAGTGTGAGGTCGGTTTCGACAAGTTCTTTGATTTTAGGATGCTGAACCTTGACGACGACCTGCGTGCCATTTTTTAAAACGGCATGGTGAGTTTGACCGATTGAGGCCGAAGCAAAAGGCTTTTCGTCAAATTTGTCGAAAACGTCGCTGATGTTTTTTCCGGTTTGTTCTCGGAAAGTTTTGCTGACGCTTTCGAACGAATCGATTTGGACGTCGTCCTGCAGTTTTTTAAATTCGCTGATAAATGCAGGGGAGATCAAGTCGGGACGGGTGGAAAGAATCTGTCCGCCCTTAATGAACGTTGGCCCGAGCTCTTCCAATGCAAATCTGACTTCTTCCGGATTCTGTTGTTTCATGAAGTTGCGAACAAAATCGTGTCTGCGCATGATTCTGACGATTTCAAGCATGCGGTTGCGCTGATCCTTGCCGGTTATTTCTTCGATTTTTGAGATATATTCGTCGGTCATTTTTGATCCTTCCTTATGCGTTTATGGGAATATTGTATCACAGAACGCGAAAATCCTTGTGATGTAAGGAAGAAGAAAATACTATTAACATAAAATTAATTTAAAGTTAGAAAATTCTTGCATAGTTCAAATTGTTGTAATATAATTTAATCAAGTTTTAGAGAATTTAAAATTTTCAGACAGGGGATTATGCGTATGAAAAACTTTAATAAACTTCTTGCTGCTGGCACGACGTTGGCAGTAGCGGGATTGGCTCTTACCGGATGCGGCTCAAAATCAAGTTCCGGTTCTTCTAAGCAAGTCTTGAATTGGAATGAGGCTTCCGAACTTCCGACGATGGATTTGTCAAAAGCAACCGATACGATCAGTTTCGACATGCTGAACAACTCGATGGAAGGACTTTTGAGAATCGGCAAGAATTCTAAGGTTGAACCAGGGATTGCCAAGTCCTGCAAAGTTTCTTCCGATGGACTTACATATACTTTCAATCTTCGCAAGAATGCCAAATGGTCAAACGGTGACAATGTTACGGCTGACGACTTCGTTTATTCCTGGCGCCGGACGGTTGATCCGAAGACGCAATCGCAGTACTCATACCTTTTTGAAGGCGTTAAGAACATCGATGATATCACGGCCGGCAAGAAAGCTCCTTCAACGCTTGGCATCAAGGCCGTCGGTCAACACAAAGTCGTCGTTACTTTAACGAAAAAGGTTCCTTATTTCAAGCTGCTCATGGGCTTCCCGAGCTTCTTCCCGCAAAACAAGGCCGCGGTTGAGAAGTACGGCAAGAAGTACGGCACGTCATCCAAGTACATGGTTTATGATGGACCGTTCAAGATGACCGGATGGACAGGGACGAACCTTTCCTGGACGCTTGCCAAGAACAAGAATTATTGGGATAAGTCGCACGTTAAGCTTGACAAGATCAATTTCAAAGTCAACAAGAGCACGACGACTTCATACAACCTTTATCAAAGCAAAAAACTCGATCAGACGATTCTGTCGACTGAACAGGCAAAGCAGCTGTCAAACGACCCGGGATACACGATCGTAAAAGAAGCTCGGACGAATTATCTTGAATTCAATGAAACTAAAAAGGAATTCCAAAACAAAAAGATTCGTCAAGCAATCGGCTATGCCATCGATCGCGATCAATTAGCGAAGAAGGTTATGGGAAGCGGCACGCTTCCGTCCAAGAGCGTCGTTTCGTCAGGGCTCGTTCAAAAAGACGGAACGGACTTCACAACGGCTGCCAAAACGACGGTCGGCGTAACTCTTAATAAGAAGAAAGCCGCACAGCTTTGGAAAGAAGGACTTCAGGAACTCGGCGAATCCGATATGACAATTACCCTGTTGGGTGATGATACGGATGCTGCCAAGAAGATTACTGAATTTATCCAAAGCCAATTGGAAGCAAATCTGCCGGGAATCAAGGTCGAAGTTGCCAACGTTCCGTTCAAGACGCGTTTGGCGCGTGCGGAAAAAGGTCAATTTGAACTTCTGGCAAATGCCTGGTCTGCCGATTTCTCTGATGCGATCAGTTTCCTTGATCTCTTTACGACGGGTAACCCTTATAACAATGGCAAGTGGTCAAATGCCGAATACGACAAGCTGATCACGGCTTCCAAGACGACGGATGCCGGCAATGCGGACAAGCGTTGGGATGACATGGTCAAAGCTTCCAAGCTGATCAATGAAGAACAACCGATCGTTCCTTTGTTCCAATTGAATACGCCATCGTTGCTCAGAACGAACGTCAAGGGCGTTGTTCATAATACGGCCGGTGTTTCATACAACTGGAAAGAAGCATACATTGCTAAATAATTAAATTTGATTAAGAACGTTTCCGTATGGTTCATGCGCCGCGAATGCATGGACTCTTTAACGAGGAGTTTTTGAAATGTCTAATCAGTTATGATATGTCGTGGTGACAGGATAGCCACGGCATATTTTTTTATTCTGTGATACACTAAGAGTATCGATACACAATAGAAGAGGTGAAGATGATGACGCGCAAGGACACGATTTTTGAGTATGTTAAACAAAACGCAAGCATCGAGTCGGAAGGATATACGACGACCGAGATTTCAGAAGCTCTCGGAATCATCAGAAACAACGTCAGCAAAGAATTGAACGTCTTGGTTCGTGAAGGAAAGCTTCAAAAAATCGACGGCAGACCCGTTAGGTATTTATTGGCCGAACGTGAAATGCAGAGCAGAAACAAAGTTGGCGAATATTCGCAGCGCAAGTCGCAAATAACCGGATTCACCAATGCAAGACTGACTGAATCAAGCAATGACGATTATGAAAAAGATATTCCGCAAGATGTTTTTGAAAATTTCATCGGTAAGAATGACAGTTTAAAAAATCAGGTAGAACAGGCCAAAGCTGCTATTTTATATCCGCCGCAAGGGCTGAACGTTTTGATTACCGGTCCGACCGGTTCTGGCAAAACCTATTTTGCCAATGCGATGTATCGGTTTGCGATGAATACGGGAGTCATCAAAAAACAGAAGTTCACGACGTTCAATTGTGCCGATTATGCGCATAATCCGCAGCTTTTGATGTCGCATCTTTTTGGGTATGCCAAGGGGGCATTTACGGGTGCGACGGAAGATCATGACGGACTGATTCAGGAAGCAGACGGCGGGATGCTTTTTTTGGATGAGGTTCATCGATTGCCGCCTGAAGGTCAGGAAATGATCTTTTATTTCATGGATCACGGGACATATAATCGTCTAGGTGAAACTGCCAAGACACATCATGCTGATGTGCGCCTTGTCTGCGCAACGACGGAAGACCCGGAAAGTTCTTTGCTTCAGACGTTTGTCAGAAGAATCCCGATCATGATCAAGATGCCAAGTTTCGGTCAAAGAAGCGCAAGAGAACAGCTGCAGCTTTTACGGCAGCTGTTGGGGATTGAAGCCAATCGAACCGAAAAGGACATCAAATTGAGCGAGGACGTTGTCAAAGCTCTTCTTGGAAGCGTTACGTTCGGCAACGTCGGACAGCTTAAATCAAATATTCAGCTTGTTTGCGCACAGGCATTTTTGAACAGCATGCAGGATGAAAATGAAATGGAAATCGAGTTTGACTCGCTTCCTCAAAACATTAAGGACGGAATTCCGCGACTTGCCAACAACAGGACGGAATTAAGCAAACTGTCGCGTTTGTTGGAACCGATGATGGTCGTTCATCCAAATGACGCTTCGAAGATTCAATCGGAAAGCGACAGTTATGAATTGCCTTACAACTTGTATGAAATCATCGGTTCCAAGGCTTCCTTGCTGAAAGAAGAAGGGTTGGATCAGCCTGCAATCAACAACTTTATTTTGACGGACATCAACCTGCATTTGAAATCATTTTATCGTGAAGCAAAGGTTGATCAAAAAGAAACGAACTTAAACGAAATTGTTGATCAAAGCACGATCGATCTGACCAAAAAAATCAAGGAACGCCTTCAAAACGATTATGTCTATAATGCGGGAGACAACTTCATCTATGCGATGAGTTTGCACATCAGCTCGTTTATCAAGCGGATTCGCTCAGGCAAGCCGATGCGGGCTGTTTCCGGAGATATCGTGACGATGGTCAAGGACTATCCTGAAGATTTGCGGCTCGCCGAACAGGTCAAAAAGATGATCGAACAGTATTACAAGTTCATCGTACCAGAGTCGGAAGTTTACTACCTTGCCGTGTTGCTCGTTTCGCTGAATTCCGTTCCGAAAAGCGGCAGCGTCGGGGTCGTGGTTGCGGCGCATGGGAACAGTACTGCCGCTTCAATGGTCCAAGTGGTAAACAAATTGCTTGGGGCAGAAAACCTGGCTTCCTTTGACATGTCGCTTGAAATGAGTCCAAAGATTGCGTTGAAGGGAATTATTGAAAAAGTTAAGGAAGTTGATCAGGGCAACGGCGTGTTGTTGTTGGTTGATATGGGATCGCTCAGTACCTTCAGCGAGCAGATTACGAATGAGACGGACATTCCCGTTAAAACGATCGACATGGTAACGACGGCGATGGTTTTAGAGGCGGCTCGCAAAACTTCGTTGATAGACAGCGATTTGAAGACTGTTTATGCGGAATTGCGAGATTTTAACGGGTATTATTCTCATAAGGACGAGGAACATTCTTCAAGTCAAAATGATGTTGACAATCGTCGCGCAATCGTCGCAATCTGTTCGACCGGTGAAGGAACTGCCCAAAAAATCAAGCAGATGATCGATAATATTTTAGTTGACCAATTGATTGACGACGTTGTCGTCGTTCCGATCTCTGTTGTCGGAATGGATGGTCGAATTGAGGAGCTCGAACAAAATTATCGCATAATTGCCGCAACGGGAGTCGTCAATCCTGACATTGGCGTTCCGTTCATTTCCCTGGATGCATTGTTTAAAGGGGGCGGCAGCGAATTCATCCAACTGTTGGAAGATTCCGACCGATACTATGAATTAAACTCCGGACAACCGGCTGAAGAATCGCTGTCGATTAGCGAGCAGACGGCCTGCCAGTATTTGGAGCAATGCTATACGTTCATCAATCCCAAGAAGGTTATCGGCATTTTGCAGAATTATTGTGATTTGATCGAACGAGATTCGAAAAAAGAATTGGGACAGGCGAAACGAATGGGGCTGGTCATGCATTTGGCAGGAGCAATCGAGCGCGCGTTGCTGCAAACGCCGATTTCTGCAACGGAGTCGGAATTGATCGAAATAAGAACCGACAAGATGTTTTCGAGCGTGCAAAAAGCCAATCAGATGCTGGAAGAGCGGCTTAACGTCAAGTTTGCCGATTCGGAAACGTATTACATCATCAAACTGATTGATACAGAAAATCAAGCCTGATGATACAGATGCGTTTGATACACTAATATTAGTGTATCAAGTATTTTTTTGGCATAAAACGGCAAGAAAAATATGTGAATCTTTAGTGAATATCTATTTTTCAAATATTGATCAAAAATAATTGATTATATTTTAAAATGCTGTTAAAACGGGAATAATAGACGCTTTGACCTGGGAGAGAAAGAAAAAAATGATGAAGACAAAAGCAATGATTAATCGAAATTCTGGATTTGATACACAAAGTTGGCACGGTAATTGCTATATGTTACGTGTAAGGAAAATCTTTGATAAGGAGATGATCGGATGCTGAGATTGATTGTTTCTAGTCACGGAAAGCTTGCCGAAGAGCTGGTCGAATCTTCGTATATGATATTTGGTCGGCAGGATGGCGTTTTCGCCTTGGAATTTGATCTTGACGAAGATCTGAACGATATCAAAGAGAAATACAGAACTGTTTTGGCTGGAGTGCCGGAAGATGACCAAGTGATTTTTTTATGCGATTTGTTTGGCGGTTCTCCGTTTAACGGGGCAAAAGCCTTTATCGATGAAAATTCAAAACGTTACGGTCTGATTGGCGGCGTAAACCTTGCAATGCTGATTGAGGCATATGTTTTGAGGCAATCAGGCAAGCCGTTGGCTGAGGTTGTTTCCATGTTGGAAGAAACCGGTCAATACGGAATCAGACGCTATGAAGCCGGTGATGACATTGACGATGGATGTTAGGTTGTTAAGAATCGACAGCAGGCTGTTGCATGGTCAAGTGGCAACGAGTTGGACCAAAACGACAAAGGTTGACCGCATTCTTGTCGTTTCCGATGACGTTGCCAAGGACAATCTGCGCAAGACGTTGATTATGCAAGCCGCACCGCCGGGGGTCAAGGCAAATGTTTTGACCATCTCAAAAATGCTTCGTATTTATTATGATTCGCGCTTTGATTTTATTAATGCAATGATTTTAGTTGAGAATCCGGTAGATGCAATAAGGCTTATTTCCGGGGGGATCAAAGTTCCTTCGGTCAACATCGGATCAATCAGTTTTGATGCCACCCGTAAGATGGTGACTGATACGATCGCAGTAAATCATGATGACGTGACCATATTCATCTGGATGCATCGCCGCGGAATCGTGCTTGATTATCGCAAGGTTCCAAGCGATGCCAAGAAGGATTTTTGGAAATGTCTTTGTGAAAAGGAATTTGTTCATGATACGAGCCAAAAGCTGAAATAGTTCAAAAATTATGTATAGGAGGCAATACAAATGGTAGGTATTATCCTAGCAAGTCATGGTAGCTTTGCAGACGGAATTTTCCAATCAGGTCAAATGATTTTTGGTGAACAAGAAAACGTCGCACACGTTACCTTGATGCCAAGTGAAGGCCCGGACGATATCAGAGCTAAGATGGAAGAAGCAGTTGCATCTTTCGAAAATCAAGATGAAGTCTTGTTCTTAGTCGATCTTTGGGGCGGTACACCGTTCAACCAGGCAAACAATCTGGTTGAACAACATAAAGACAAGTGGGCAATCGTTGCCGGCATGAATTTGCCAATGGTAATCGAAGCTTACGCATCGCGCTTTTCGATGGAAAAGGCGCAAGACATTGCGGCACACCTTGTTGAAGCCGGCAAGGACGGTGTCAAGGTCAAGCCTGAATCATTAGCTCCAAAGGAAGCGCCGAAAGCAGAGGCAAAAAGCACTGAGCCAACAGGGGCAATCCCTCCTGGAACCGTTCTTGGCGACGGCCACATCAAATACGTGCTTGCGCGCGTTGATTCGCGTTTGCTTCATGGTCAGGTTGCGACGGCCTGGACGAAGACGACACAGCCAACGAGAATCATTGTTGTTTCGGATGGCGTTGCGCATGACAAGCTTCGCAAGAATCTGATTACGGAAGCAGCTCCTCCTGGAGTTAAGGCAAACGTTATTCCGATTGACAAGATGATTGAAGTTGCAAAAGATCCTCGCTTCGGGAATACGAAAGCTTTGCTTCTCTTTGAAACGCCGGAAGATGCCCTTAAGGCAATCGAAGGCGGCGTCGACATCAAGGAACTGAACATCGGTTCAATGGCACACTCTGTCGGCAAGGTTGCCGTAAACAAGGTGCTTTCCTTGGGCAAAGAAGACGTTGAAACGTTTGACAAGCTGAAGGAAATCGGAGTCAAGTTCGACGTGCGCAAGGTTCCGACGGACTCTCATGACAATATGGATGAAATTGTTGATAAGGCTCGCAAAGAGCTCGGAATGTAAAGTTTCATTCTCAATAGAACAGGAGGACTAAGATATGTCTATTATATCAATGATTTTAGTAGTTATCGTTGCCTTCCTAGCGGGTATGGAAGGTATTCTTGATGAATTCGAATTCCATCAACCGCTGGTGGCATGTACGTTAATCGGTTTGGTGACGGGTCATCTTACAGAAGGTATCATTCTTGGCGGCTCGCTTCAAATGATCGCTTTAGGTTGGGCGAATATCGGTGCTGCCGTTGCCCCTGACGCTGCGTTGGCATCTGTCGCATCTGCAATTATTTTAGTTCAAGGCGACCAAGGCGTTAAGGGTGTCGGTACGGCGATCGCAATTGCCGTTCCTTTGGCCGTTGCCGGTTTGTTCTTGACGATGATCGTTCGTACGATTGCTGTTCCTATCGTTCACATCATGGATGCGGCAGCTGAAGAAGGAAACTATCGCAAGATTGAAGTTTGGCAAGTCATCGCTGTCTGCCTGCAAGGTCTTCGTATCGCTATTCCGGCTGCAGCTTTGCTGGTTATTCCTGCAGGCGCCGTTAAGAGTGCTTTGGAAGCAATGCCTGCATGGTTGTCAGACGGCATGTCCATCGGCGGCGGCATGGTTGTTGCCGTAGGTTACGCAATGGTTATCAACATGATGGCTACGCGTGAAGTCTGGCCGTTCTTCGCAATCGGCTTCGTTATCGCAGCCGTTTCAGATTTGACTCTGATTGCTTTGGGTGCTCTTGGTATTTCGTTTGGCTTGATCTACCTCGAACTCAAGAAAAACGGCGGAAGCAGCAATGGCAACGGCGGTAACGGCAATACTGGCGACCCGCTCGGTGACATTCTCGAAGACTACGAATAAGGAGGATCAGGAACATGGCTGAAAACAAGATTCAATTAAGCAAAAAAGATCGCTTGGCCGTTTGCTGGCGTTCAACGTTCCTGCAAGGTTCATGGAACTATGAACGTATGCAAAATGGCGGCTGGTGCTACGCAATTATTCCGGCAATCAAAAAGCTCTACAAGACAAAAGAAGAACGCACGGCTGCTTTGAAGCGTCACTTGGAATTCTTCAATACGCATCCGTATCTTGCATCTCCCGTAATGGGCGTTACGCTTGCTCTTGAAGAAGAACGTGCCAATGGCGCTGCCGTTGACGATACGGCTATTCAAGGGGTTAAGGTCGGCATGATGGGTCCTTTGGCCGGTGTCGGCGATCCTGTCTTCTGGTTCACGATTCGTCCTATGCTTGGTGCTTTGGGTGCTTCGCTTGCCCTTGGCGGAAACATTCTCGGACCGATCTTGTTCTTCGTTGCATGGAACATTATTCGTTGGGCATTCATGTGGTATACGCAGGAATTCGGCTATCGTGCAGGTTCCAAGATTACGGACGATATGTCTGGCGGACTTTTGCAATACGTTACGAGCCTTGCATCCATCATGGGTATGTTCGTGCTCGGTGCTTTGATTGAACGCTGGGTTTCAATCAACTTCACGCCGGTCGTTTCGAAGACAACTCTTTCAAAGGGTGCCTACATTGAATGGGACAAGCTTCCAAAGGGTGCTGCCGGCATCAAGGAAGCTTTGACACAGCAGGCAAGCGGCATGGCGCTTGATCCGACGAAGGTTACGACGCTTCAAGACAACCTGAACCAGTTGATTCCTGGTTTGGCCGCATTGCTTTTGACATTCCTTTGCATGTGGCTTTTGAAGAAGAAGGTTTCCCCGATCGTTATCATCTTGGGAATCTTCGTTGTCGGTATCGTATTCCACTTAATCGGCTTGATGTAATTTATCGATAATGATAATAATGCGGTCTTGTTCCATTGGAATGAGACCGTTTTGTTGTATAATAATAAGTATTCAGACAATATGGCGGAGGGTATCGTAATGGTTCAATCAATCAATACTAAAGTGGATCTCGTAATCGAAGGAACGTCACACATGGGCTTGACGGATTACGGCAAAATCATGATTGGCGACAAAGGTTTCGAATTTTTTAATGATCGCGACGTTCGCAAAAACATTCAGATTCCTTGGACGGAGGTTGATTTGGTAATTGCCTCCGTTATGTTCAAAGGGCGCTGGATTCCGCGTTACGGCTTCCAGACGAAGAAAAACGGAACGTTTACGTTTTCGTCCAAACAGCCGAGAAAAGTCTTGCGTGCCGTCAGGAAATATATTGCACCTGAGCGCATGGTTCGCTCGCTGACGTTCTTCCAGGTCGTTAAACGGGCATTGAAGAACAAGTTTTCTTCTGATAAGAAATAGCTTGTTTTATCAAATGCAGTGCTTAGCAGCTCTGCCTGATCAATTCGTCAAGACGTGATTACGGACATTTCATCAATGTGTCAGTAAATAAGAGCTTTTGTCAGATACAGTTATGGTTTCTGTTCAATCAGCGTCGAGATATCATTCAAATTTATCGACAGTATCTTTTTGGCTGTGTCCGTCATGGCGAACGATTGTCATGCATATTCAAAAAATCAGGCGATTTGAAATTAATTGAAAATCGCCTGATTTTTTATTTGAGGCATATTTTTTGGCTTGTTTTGTCAGTTGATGTTTGAAAGGGTTGATTGAGAATGAGACGTGAATGAAATAAACTGTATTCAAAAAGGAAATAAGATGAATAAAAATTTCTTTAATACATAAAAAAACATTTTCATTCCGAACAAAAAAAGCGAATTAGCATGGAATGTTTATAGTCAAATTTTTTTATAAATAAATTGATAAATATCCTTGACTAATAGGAAAAATGCTTGTATAGTTAATAACGTTGTCAGTTGAACGACTTCTTGTCGTGAGATTGATGACTTAGAAAAATTAATTAATTGTTGACATCACTTGTTGAATGTGATATACTTAAAAAGTTGTCAGTTAAAACAAATGAGTTGAGAATAATGAATTTTTATTCAAAAAAGTTCTTGACAAAGATATTGATAATTGATATAATTTAAGAGTTGTCACTTAGATAACTATGAAACAGATCTTTGAAAACTGAACAAAGTTTCGATAAGCAAATGTGCAGGGCTTCTTGTTTCAAACAAGAGCAACAATATTTGCGAAGTCAATTCGCTAGTAAATTTTGAGTCACAAA
>ERZ827528.541-NODE-541-length-46289-cov-8.153675_pt1 | contig 46289 bp, 37 predicted proteins | sample MGYA00519768_ERZ827528 | MGnify/ENA primary metagenome ERZ827528 (study PRJEB31778, sample SAMEA3449343) | human gut metagenome | biome: human gut; feature: human-associated habitat; material: faeces | place: United Kingdom | collected 2010/2012 ...
AATTAATATTACTGTCTATTTTTGCTTTGATATCTAAAATTCCTACTTTATCATCGAATAAATCTTTTTCAAGTATCGTATTATTATCTAATTCTACATTTGTTATTTCTTTTCCAACTATTGAGCTTATTAATGAAGCAGTTATATCCTCATTTCCTATTTGCCCAAATATTCTTTTGAATACATAGTCATTTTTTGGGTTTAATAATTTTACTATGCTGCATTCCTTCTTTCTTTATTTATTTTTTTTTTGAAACTTCGGCAGATTTGCCTTAATTTGAATTAATAAAATTTTGTTTGAAATATAATGTAATTATATTAACATAAAAAGTTAATTTATGCAATAGATTTTTTAGATTTTTTTATTTATTTTTTATTTTAAAATAAATAATATTATATACAAAAAATTAAAAAATTTTCTAATATATAATATTATTTATTTTTTAAAAATCACAAAAATTAATTATTTATTTTATTAAAAAATTTATTAATATTAATTTTAATAATTTTATTAAATAATAAAATAAAAACAAATAAAATTAAAATAATTAATAAACAAGAATAAATTAATTTAATATCCTTTAATACCTTATAAAAATACACCAAAATTAAAATACTAATAACACTAAAACCATATTGAAAAATTTTATTATTACTCTTAGTAGCCTCATAATCTGACTTCCAATTTAAATTAGGACGCCATAAATCAACTAAAACCATTAATTCACTATTAATAATATTAAATAAATTAGAAATAATAAAAATTAAAAATAAATAAATTAAATCAAATTTAGGTAAAATAATTTTAATTAAAATTAAAATAAATAAAATTAAAATATTATTAATAATTATTTGTGGCACACTTTTATAAATAAATTGTTTAAACAAATCTACCGGTATAAATTTTAAATAATTTGCATTTTTTCCTTCTCTAGAAATCGCTGTTATAGAAATATTTGATATTGCAAATATTAATTGTATAATTGCAATTACTATACAAATAACATTTAAATCAACCGAAAATTCAATTTTTTCTCCAAGTAAATTAGAATTTAAAATTAATTGTAAATTCGGTAACATGGCTATTACTATAATTGTAAGGGAAATTATTAAAATAAAAATTGGTAAAATACATTGCATAAAAAATATTGGATTTTTAAATAATAATTTAAATTCTTTTTTAATATATGATTTTTTAATATTTAATTTTTTTGATTTTTTTTCTATTATATTTTTTTTATTTTTATTTAAATAATAATTATTATTATTTTTTAAAATATTTTTTAAATAATATTTTTTTCCAACAAAAATAAATAAAATAAAAAATAAAAAATCAATAAAAATAATTTTTAATAAATTAAAAACTGAATTTAGTTTATTATAATTATTTAAAAAATTAATTGTTGGATTTAATTCCAAAAAATAATTATAAATATTTTTTAATTTATCATAAAATCCACTAAATATTTGCACTAATTCTTCCTGATTTAAATTTTCATTTTTTTGTGTTTTATTAATAAAAATACTTCCAATTTTAAATTCTACAAAGAATACAAATGTAATAAATATTATTGTAATTATTATTTGAAAAATATCTTTATTTTTTATTAATTTAGATAATTTCATAAATAACATTGTTATTATACTTACAGATAATGCTGGCAAAACTGGAAAAATTAATAAAATTATAATTAAATATAAATAATATATAATTCCAGCATATGTACAAATTCCATAAATAATTAATGGAAATAGTGCAAAAATAATTTCCGAAAAATATAAATTAATTACTAATGTATTAAATTTTGAAATTAATAATTCTTCAGTTTTTATTGGCAAAGGCAGTAAAACTTCTAAATCTCGTGAAAAGAAATATACATTTGTACTCGCCAAAATTACTTGAAAAATCATTATTATCATTATTATTAAAAAGAAAAAGTTTAAAAATAATGTAGGTTGACCAATTTTTACTAATTCATCCACTATCATATAACTCAAATATGATAATGCTACCATAACAATTACCAAAAACCAAATAAAAATTGATTTTTTATTAATTTTATTTGTTTTTGGATCGATTATATATGGATTTTGAAAAGAATTTAAAAAAAGAATTTTTGTTAAATTAAATATATTTTTTATTTTACTCATTTTCTACAATCTCCATAAATAATTCTTCTAATGATTTATTTTCTTTTAATTCTTTTTTCAAATCTTCATATGTTCCTACAAATAATAATTTTCCTTTATCTATAATACCTATTCTATCACATAATCTTTCTGCTACGTCCAAAATATGTGTTGAGAAAAATACTGTATTCTTTTGATTTGCATGTTCTCTCATCATATTTTTTAGTTCAAATGAAGATTTTGGATCAAGTCCAGTCATTGGTTCATCTAAAATCCAGTTTTTAGGATTATGCAATAATACTCCAATTATTATTAATTTTTGCCTCATTCCATGAGAATAACTTTCTATTTTGTTGTTTAATACATTATTTATTTCAAATTTTTCCGATAGTTCTTTTATTTTTTTAACCCTATCTTGTGTTGATACTTCATATATGTCTGCCATAAAATTTAAGTATTCGATACCTTTTAGTTTTAAAAATACATCTGGATTGTCTGGTACTAGGCCTATTTGTTTTTTTGCCTCTATTGGTTCTTTTTTTATGCTTTTGCCGTCTATCAAAATGTCTCCTTTGTCTATTTCTAGTATTCCTGTTATCATTTTTATTGTGGTTGTTTTTCCGGCTCCATTTGGTCCTAGAAATCCAAATATTTCTCCATCTTTTATTTCTAAATTAATATCGTTTATTACTTTTTTATTTTTTTTGTATTCTTTTGATATGTTTTTTATTTCTATCATTGGCATCACTCCTTTTATGCATTATAAAACAAAAGAGGCTGCTTTGCAACCCCTTTTCTATATTATACACTAAATGACATTTTGAAATCATAATTATCATTTAATTGCATTATAATTATTATTTTTTTAGAATCTGTACTCTTTCCTGTAGAATCTGTAACTGTTAATGTACATGTATATAAATTACTTCCTTTTTGTTCAATGGTTTCAAATTCAAAATTATTAAATTCAAAAAATGTATTTTTGATATAATTTTCAAATTTGTCTTGAGTATCTAAATAATTATTTTTAAAGCCATCTGCTATGTAGTTATATGATGTTCTATAATCATGTCTATTTATCATTTGAATAAATTTGTCTATATTCATTTGTACTTTCTTTTCGTTTTCTGCTTTATCATATGTTTCTTTAAATTTATCTGTTGGAATTGTATATGTGTCTAATTGTACTGTATATTCCATTACATTAGTTGCTCTAAATATATAGTTCCTTTCATATTGATCTTGGCATACATATTCAGTATAATCATCAGTTGTATTTACTAAATATTTATACATTTGAATATGTTCTAATTCCTCTTTATTTTTCTCTATATATTTTTTATATTCATCAATATTTCCAAATTTCTTTTCTTTATATTCATTTGTCAAATATTTGTCATAGTAAATATCTGGATAATCAACTAACATAGTCTTAAAATGTTCAAAATATTTCTGAGCAATTTGTTCGTATGACATATTTTTATTTTCAAATGAATTTAAAGAATTTGGCTGTATACTATTATTATTTTCATTTATTTTAATATCATCTATACTTTCAACTCTATTATTTACAAATTCAATTGAGAATGTTTGATTTTTACTATCAACTCTACAAATAAAATATTTTTCTTCTACATCATTTTCACCCAAATAAGCCTTTAATATGTATATACTAATACTATCATTATATTTTGCCTTCATACTTATTGGAATTAATATAGTATTTGTTTTAACTTCATATAGTTTATCTTTAAAATTATTTACTGAAATATTATTACTTTTTTTATAATTTTCATCTAATATGCATAAAACAGCCTCTGCTCTTTTTTCTTCACTTGTCAAATCTGCTAAATATTCATCGTTTATACTAAAATAATGATACATATCTTCACCTGAAATTTGATTATTAACATCATATTGCATTATTCTAATATATTTATTTACAGCATCAACAACAGAATAAAACATAGAAGCATCAGAAACATTAATATATCCATTTTTATCTTCTTCAGGAGCCTTTTCTTCTCCTTCTTCTAAATAATCCGCATTTGCTATAACATTATCTTTATTTTCCTTCTTTAATAAAACAATCAAAGTCAAAATAATTACAATTATAACCATAACAAATATAATAATACTTTTTTTAATTTTATTCATACTTAATCAATCCTTACTTAAATCTAAATACATGTGTAAACTTGCTTTGAGCACCCTTTGAAATTTTTACAACATCTCCTGTTTGAGGTGAATGTATATATTCATCATTTTCTAAATATATACCTGCATGACCTACACTTCTACCTTTTTCCCCGCTAAATACAATTAAAATATCACCTGGCTGTACTTCACTCCAACTTATTTCATTACTTGTATTTGCATACGGTCTATATTCTCCTGTAGATCCTGGTACAGATATACCATTTTGTTTATATACCCAAAATACAAATCCTGAACAGTCAAATGTATTTGGACCTTTTGCTCCCCATACATATGCACAACCTAATTTTGACTTTGCAGTTTCAATTATTTTATCACTATCTCCTCCTGAAAGGGTACCATATTTTCCAAACATTTGATTCCACATATCAAGTTTTTGCTGAACTTGCCATGCTGTATATTCTCCTGCTTCCCATGGGGTAAATACTGCTGAGTCTGCATGTTCTGCACCACCATTTACACACAATCTTTCATAGTCACTTCTTATTCCTTTATAAACACTATTAAGCAAATAATTTCCATATTCACTTTTTCCTTGTGCATGAGTTGTTTTATCCTGTGTTGAATACAAACTTTGCATCCCACTAAGTGTACCTGGTAATCCAAATCCAAGTGGATTGCATCCACTATCTTTTCTCCTATTATAAATCTCCATAATCATTGCTTCTTTACTTCCACCAGAACCATAACTTTTTATTAAATTAGCATATGCTATAATTCCATCATGAAGACTCGAGAATCCTTTTCCTTTAGAATTTTGTGTATAAACTGCAATTCCCCAATAATTATTTGGTGCATTGCTTGGCGCCTTAAAGCTTTGTTCTGCCCTTGCTGTAATAACAACTAATTCTGGATTAACACCTGCCTCAAGAGACCAATCATATATATCTGCAGCATATGGCATAAAATTCGTTCTAAACGCATCATTACTTCTTTGTCCATATTCCTGCATAGCCTTTACAAAATCTTCTTTTGATAGTGTTGCTTTATATAAATCAAAACCACTTCCAGAAGTTCCAGCACTATTAAATTCTGATTTATTAAATTCAGAAAAATCATATTCCTTAACACCAAAACTTGTACCAGTTGCTTTATAAAATAAATACTTAGTCAAATCAATAAGCTTATCAGAACAATTTTTTTGCATAATCTCCCATAACCAAGAAGTAGTAGTTCCATCAGTTAAAAAACTTTTTGCTTTCTTATGCTTTTTCTTGCACAAAATTTTAACAAAATTATCAGTATCTGCATCCTTATCATCTTTAGGATTATTAACAGGTGTTTGACCAACATAACTTTGCTGTGTAGATATAAATGTTGTTGTTTGTTTTCTATTTATTTTATGTTTATATACATCACACTTTACATATGAAGGAATTACAGCAAGAAGAACTTCTTCTGTTGTTGTATCTTTACTAGCACCACTTGAATCACTTTTCGTTGTTTCTTTATTCTTATTTGGATTTAATAAATCCAAATTTGGATCTGATTTTATATTATTTGTAAATAATGAACTAGATCCTGAACTATTTGTTTTACCACTTGGTCCAGTTAAATATGTACTAGCCGGCGTAGTTTCTTTCGGTTTATGATCTTCAATATATTTTCTTGCTTTTTTTGCTAATTCCTGTGCGTGTTCATTATTTAATAACGCCTTATTACTATTAGAATTTCCAGATGCGTTAGAATCTAACACATACTCAGTATCATCTTCATCCTTTGAGTTTGTATCGTTTGATATTACCTCTGCTTCTTTATAAGTATACTCCACACTATAATCAACAATCCAAACATTTGCCCTCGTTAAAGCAATCGTCGGAGCATTTATCTCTGTTTTTACAGTATGAGTAATCTTATATTCAGTATCATCTACCTCATAATCAGCATCATTTTTCCAATCATTAATACCAACTGTGGCACCAGCACCAGTAATTCTATCAACCGGCCACCAATAGCCTTTAGTTGGAATATTTTTTAAACCATATGTAGTTGATGGTGTAACTCTTGCATATGTATCTGTTCTAGTTTCTTTTTTGTATGTATATACATCTGTATTTGTATTTGTTGTTATATTATCATAAATAGAAATTGTAATTTCACTATTTTCTGCTAAATCTGCCAATTCCATTACAAAACTTTTATCTTCACCAATAACCAATAATGACCATAAATAATTAAATGGTAATGTATAATTTTGTACATAATTTTTATAATAAATTGTTTGCTTTGAAACTGTTTTAGTAACTTTTTTATAATTTCCATCACTATTTTTATTATCTTCGCTTAAATTTGAACTATACTCACTTATATTTGCTTCACTATCATTTAAATCTAATGTTTCAGTTGTAGTATTTATTGAAGCAATTACAACATTACCTGTATCATCTAATGTAAAATGATCTAAAGCCTTACTATCACCATCATCTACATATTTTGAAAAAGTATTAGTATCAACATATGTAAGAAATTTTGACGATCCATCCTCCTTATGTCTTTCAAATTTTATAATACCATTTAATTTACCTTCTGCATCTCCTAAATCCGGATACTGTGTGATTATTTCTGCATTTAATAATTTCTCTAATTCTTCAGGCTTGTCTAAATATTGTGAATATACATCATTCATACACCATAACAATTCAGCTTGTGTAACTTCATCTAAACTTTTAACTTTTGGTTTTTTCTTTAATTTTCTATTAATTTGAAGTTTACTTATAACTTCCTCATCAGACATATTTGCTATTTCTTCATCGGAATATTTCAATCCTTTTAAAGCTGTTTTCTTCAAATCATCTTTACTAACACTTAATCCCGTTTCACCACTAATACTAACATGATCAGTATAATTTGAAGGATTACCTAACTCTGCATCTTCCCACTCACCATCATCTATAGTTATAAAATAAAAACCAGAAGATAATATAATATAAACAATCATAACAACAACTATTGTTAAGATAACTAACTTAAAAGAAAATAGCGATTTTAATATTTTTTTAAAATTTTTCAATATATTACCCTCCTTTTTATCTTATATTTTGATTCTTAATTCTTCAAAATTATTATACTGTTCTTTATTTTCAATTTTTTTATATTCATCATAATTCAGTACTGCTTTTGTAAATACTATATTTTTATATGTACTACTTGAAGAATAAGCATTTGCAAATTTGATTTTTAAATTTGTTTTATATTTACTTTGTACCATAAGTTGATTTGGTATTATTTCATTACTTAAAAAATATATTTTTTTATCATTTTTGTTTAACAAAAATACTGATTTAGTATCATTACTTGTATCTAATAAAATATCATTAGTAGAATTATTTTCAATAAGTAAATTATATTCTTCATGATCCATATAAGTATCCACCTGTGTTACTGTAACTTTTATATCATCAATATTTGTAACTTTATTAGGCTTACTACGTCCCACGTAACTATTAATATTTAATTTATATACACCATCTTCTTCAACTATTGTTACATAATCTTGTTTTGTCTCTGCATTATCAATTTTTCCAGTAGATAATATATCTCCTGTAATTCTTACTTGATATATATCATTTACCCAATTTTCAATTGTATATGTTTTCTTTTCTCCACCAAATGTATAGTTAAAATAAATATTGTTAAAATCGTTTATTGTTGGATACATTTCCTCCTTACATTCATCAGTAAGAAGATTATATGCTGCTTCTACATTACTACTATTACAATAATCCATAAATTGTTTTATTATATCAGATACATTTTTTAATTCATCCTCTGATACTGATTTCCCTGTTACGAGTGATTTAGATGAAATCACTTCATCTCCATAACTTGCATTTTTTATTACTATATTTTCAACTTTTGGAGTATTTGTTTTTTTTGCAATAGCATTTAATAATTGTATTAAAGCAATTATAAAGACTATAATTAATATAACCTTTATAATTTTCTTTCTGTTTTGATTAAAAAATCTTATTAAATTATACATAATTATAGTCCTCCAATTTTTTATTTACTTTTTTTGTCATAATATGCATTAATTCTATCCATAACTTTATCTGTCTCTTCTTCTGCATTAAATAGATTTTGTTTTACTCTGTCATTTCTATTAAATTCATCAATAAATGTTGTACGCCAATCCTCTTGGTCTTTTTTCTTCATGTCTTTTGGTTTTGAACCAACTCTTTTTGCATATTGAACTGTTGATATAGCCATATCTCTATCTGTTACAATTTTATCATCTATCATTTCTTTTGCAATAACCATATCGTCTATATCTGTTATACCATTTTTTACATAATATTCAGATTCATTGTCCATAAAATCTTTTGCTGCTTTTCTGCTTCCTAATAAGCTTTCTAATTTAACTTGATTATCGTAATTACTTTTAAATTTGTCTGCATATTCTTCTAGTTTCTTATCATCATATTCATCTCCATAATATGCTTCTTTCCCAATATCAATAGCCTCATTTAAATCTTCATCATTTTCGAATTCTGGTAAAACACCATCTGCTGCTTTGTATCCACTAACTGCTCCTGTTACACCATATTGGAACGCTTTATTTGGATCTCCACCAGCAATTCCTCCTAATATAACACCAGCTGTGCCCGCAGCCAAGCCTCCATATAATTTTAATCCTGTTCTTAGTGGATGTGAATTTTGAATTTTCTTTCCTAACTTAGATAATTTCTTATTAGCATAATATCTTGCCCCTCTTACAAATGGACCATCAGCAAATCCTTTCTTAATTTTTTTCTTATCTCCTAAATTATTAGGTATATTAGATGCATTTGTTGTAGAACTGCCACTACCTTTTCTAGCTGCCGGCATATTATTAACATTTGCATTAGTACTTTTGCTTGTTTGTACTACTTTTGGAATAGCACTTCTAGGTGCAAGTTTTGGTATTTTAGTTTTTACATTATTTTCTCCAAGCATATCTCCACTTTCTCCTGATGTTCCACCTAACATACTATCAACTTTATCAAAATCCTTATTAAATCTTAAACCTTTACTACTATTTGAATCACTTGAATCACTTGAATCACTTGAATCACTAGCACCACTTGAAGATGAAGAACCAGAAGATTTTGACCCAGCTTGTTTTCCTAACAATTTATTCATACCAGTCATCATCATTGCTGCACCAGCTGGTCCACCTAATAATCCAGGTGTATGTGCCTTTTCAAATCCAAAGAATCTACGTAATAATTTTTCTGCTGGTGTCATAAATCCTAACGCAACAACAACATATATTATATTTTTACTAGCAAAATTTACAGCAGATCCTATTAATATTGTATATAATATCAAATGCATTGGTTGTATCAACAAGTTAAATATATATTCTTTGAACCATGCATCGAAAGCCTGCGCTTTTCCATCATTCATTTTATCTATTGGGTATGTCAAAGCTACTAATGGAGCTATAATTGTTAAGAATGCCATATACACAACCCTTTTCACATATGTAAAAACAAATATTACTGTATAAATTACTAATACAACATATATTAATTTCCATCCAATTGCAATATATGTATCCTCATCATCCTCCAATAACTGCAATTTAATTCTTGCTTGTTGCATAAAATTTTCTGCCGGCCAAGCAAGTTTAGCAACGTCATTTTTACTTGATGCTTTTTGGTTACTTGAATTTAAAAAATAACTTGCATATTGATTTTCTTCTGTATTTTCATCTCCTACAAGAACTTCATATGCCTTTTTTGCTTTTTTAACATCTTCAATTACAAAAACTTCTGGCTCTGTAACATTTGTCTCTTCATCAGCATCAACTTTAGTTGTATCTACTATGTCTATTACTTTTTTTACAACAAGATTTGAAAAAGACATTATATATTGCATTGAGAATAATAAACATATAGCAACCACCCAATCCAATAACATTTGTTTATATTTTGCTTTATCATTTGATGTACTTGATATTATTATTCTTATTCCTATATAAACTAATACTGATAATAAAGTTACTAATGATATATCTCTTAAAATGCTGTACCAATTAGCAACTGTTGATCGTAATTGATATGCAATAGATGAATGATTCTCTTCTGTATAAGTCGTTTTTCCTTTTCTATATAATTTAAATACATCTATTGGAGTTGCCCCCGCAGCTTCTCCTGCTACTGATTTTTTTTCTTTTGTTATTCTATAAGTCACATCATCTTCTATAAAACTAACTTCATTTGCCTTTTTCCCTGTGTAATTAGAATCAAATTCTGTTGCATTTATAGTTTTCTTTATTCCATTATCTGTTAATAATTTCGCTAAATTAGAAAAACCTTCTACTGATCCAACTTCTTCTTCATCTGTATAATCAGTCTTTATTTCTTTGCTTATTTCATCATTAGGATTAAAAAAATCTACATCAAATAATGCAATTTTATTTGAAAATATTTCTTGTGGTGTTACTACAAAAATAGGTAATTGAAACCTATTCGGTAGCATACCTTCAACAATTGTCGTTGTAACAGGAAATGTTATTGTTGCCACAGTTCCTATTGCAAAAACTGTTGCCGCAGTTTTTGCAATAGTAACAGCTAGTGCTACACCTGTTGGTGCACTTATTACAGCTGCTGCAATTATTACAGAAATAACAACTATAGTAGCAAGAACCACTATAACCTTACTCCAAAATCCTGATGAATCATTAATTGGAATTAACGATTCGTCTATTTGCAAAACCATTTTTTGTATTAAAGTCATTGTTCCATCTCCAAGAGCTACAAAGAATGACATTATTGGATTAAGTAATTTTCCTCCTATACCATCATCCGCCCTAACAACCTTTGGCATACAAAAGCTAAAAATTGTAATCACCAAAAATATAATTATTAACTTCTTAAACAAATTTTTATTTTGAAAAATCTTCATAAAGTTTAAACCTCCTGACTTACTTTATGCATTATTTCTTTTTGCAATTTGATTCAAGTTTGTCTCAACAAACTCAAACTCTTTCTTTGTCGGCATAATTTTTAAAATAGCCGAATCTGCACCAACTTTAAGTAATCCCTCACCCTTTTGGCAAGTAACCAAAAAGTTAGCTTCACCTTCTGAAAGTTTAAACACCTCTTTCAAGTATTGTATTTCAGATTTATCTTGTGCTAAAAATAGTTTAGTATCAGAAGAAGTAAGAACTGCCTGAGCCTCAGGTTTCTCATAAAAATCTTGGAATCTTTGAGAAACAATAGCCAAAGAAACATTTCTCTTTCTCGCACGTCTAGCCATCTTATTCAAAAAATCAACAGCCTCAGGATATGGCAATAACATCCAAGCCTCATCAACTAAAACTCTCTTTTGTGTAGCCTTCTTTCTATCTTCACTATTTTTCTTAACGAATTTTTCCCAAATCCAAGAAAGCAAAATCTGTTGTGCAAGAGGTCTTGCAAATCTTTCCTCCAATTGAGAAATATCCAAGTTTATAAATGGGGCACCTTCTAGTAACTCAAAAGTTGACTGTCCATCAAAATAAGCCATTTGCCCATCATATTCTCTTATGTACTGTTTCATAACTTTTAATAAATAACTGTAATGATATTGATAATCTGAGTTAGTATTTTCCCTAGCCTTTCCTTGAATTCTTCTATACCACGAACCAATTGTAGGCATATCCTTTTTCTCCTTAGAGAAAATATTACCTCTCATAACCCCTGCAGACTGTTTATACAAGCTTTCTGGATTACTATTAATCCCTAAAGCCGCATATTCCTCTGCAACAGACTCAGCAATAATTTGCTTTGTCAACTCATTAACCTCATCAGAACGAGTACTACCTCTAGCCATAGTAAGTAAAGCCTGAGTAACATCCTCTACCTTATTCTCTATATTTAAAGTAACTCTTTCTTTACCAGTTATTTCATCTTTTATAACCTCAGTCTCAACATCAAACAAATTTATAATTGTTTGAGACGTTGGACTAATTACAACATTAATTCCACCCAAACTTTCAGCCACTATTGTGTATTCACCTTCGGCATCAAGTGCTAAACTTTCTATTCCCATTAAAACAGATGACCTTGAAATTAATGTTTTCATTGTTACAGATTTACCTGCTCCAGACTTAGCAAATATAACCATATTATAGTTTGTAAGTGATGAATGGAAATTATCAAATAATATTGGTGTACCTGTTTGTTTGTTAAATCCTAATGGAACACCTGTAGGATGTCCAACTTCTGATGTTGTAAATGGAAATACAGTTCCCATAGAATTTCTATCAAATGTATGTGTTTTATTTATTTTGTCATTCATAAAAGGTAAGTTAGACTTAAATGCATCTTCTTGCATTCCCCATGCTGTTTTTATTCCAACTAATGTTTTTGACATTTCAGAAGATAACAATTTAGTATATCTATCTAAGTCTTCCAAACTATAAGCAAAAAGTGTAGAAATTATTGAAGCTTCGTATAATTTGTTAAAACCGGCTGCAATTTCATCTCTTAATTGCTCTGCTTCTAATCTCTTTTGAGAAATTGTACTTTCCCTATTTATATTACCTTTATCTGCTGCAACAATTCTTTCTGTTTCCAATTCATTTATTACTCTATTTAAGTCATTTTGAGATTTATCTTCTTTTATTGGATTTATATATATTGACGTATTTGTATCTCCAAACATATACATATCTCTAAATAACTCTGGAAATGTACACATTCTAGGAAGAGATGATACAAAAAAGCTACGAGCATATCTTTTTGTGTTAGATATTATCTCTAAATGGTCTATATTTGATGCATCTATTCCTGAAGGTGCTATTAGTTCTTTTATAGATTTCTTTTTTAATATTGAAATATCTTCTTCTCTATATTCTCTAAATTGATCTTGTAGATTTTCTTCTTGTTGTTTTTGTTTTTTTGCCATCTTCTTCTCCTCCTTTTTCTTCTTTGGTCTTCTTTTTACTATCTTTATCTATTTTTTCTATTGCGGCTTCTGCAACATCAGCACCAACTGCCCTTTTATTTTCTTCTATTAGAGCTTTTGCCATCTGATCTATTAACTTATCTAATTCTTCTTCTTTACGTTTTGCTCTTTTTTGTTTTTCATTTTCCTCTATTACATCATATATTGTCTCATTGGCCTTCTTTATTGCATCTTGCTCTATCTTAATATCTAGTTCTTTCATTCTCTTATCAAGAACATCAGGAGCTGTTGAATACATGTCTTCATATCCTGCATTTAATGCTCTTCTTAAATTAAATATTTCTGATTCATCTCTATTATAGGCAACATATAATAACTCAGCTAATTCTGTTGAATCTAAAATTTTACTATTTATACCACAAACTGCTAATGAACTTATAATAGATTGTGCTTTTGTATATAATTCAGAAAATGCCAAACTTGTAATTTCATCTTGTTGATATGCTCCAGTTGATGCTTCTTCTGGATAATATGGGATTATTACATAATAATGCTTGCTTAAAATATTTTTGTTTAAACTCATTCTTTCCGTATTGTTTATAATGTCTACACCATATTCATACAAGTTCCTTTGTCTTACTAATTCGTATTTTTCTTTACTTAATTCTTTTTCTGTATATTGTCCAGAACGAGCTTTTTGATTGTATTCCATTTGTTTTGTTGCATATTGTTTAGAAATATCATCAACTCTTTCTTTATATTTATTTATACTGCTTCCTAAATTTACAGTTCTTGTTTGAACATAAATTTGAATTGGATATCTTAGTGTATTTAAAAATTGCAAAAAACCTTGTTCTACACTGTTTTTTTCTAGCCCTGACATTAAGTCATAGTTTATACCTTGGCATTCTATAACCATTAAGAATCTTTTTCCACCTTTTTGTAAAATCATGTTGTCATCTATTTTATCAAATTCCATAAATTTGAATATTGATTCTTTTGTGTAGTTTTGTGGTGCTAGTGTTTTTGATTTTATTCTTGCATCTTCTTGTTGTTGTTTTACTACTTTTTTCTCTTTATGTTCTCTACTTTTAAATTTTAATACTAAAAACACTACGCAAAGTATACATAAGACTCCTATCATTATTCCTAACAATATTGTTAATAAATTAATTAATTGATTACTTTCCATCTTTTGTTTCCTCCTCTGGTTTATATACATATATCTTGTTTCCGTTTTTCTTGAATTTAATCCATCTTACAATTACATCATCTATATTTTCTCCTCCTGTTTTTCTTGTTATTTCCAATGAAGATGATTCTGGTACTTTTAATGTTCCTATTGCAAATCCTATTGCTGCAAATATTAGTGTTATTATAATTCCAACCATAGCAAAGCCTAACATTTTTAATATAAAATAAAATACTAGCCCTACTGCTGCTCCTATACACGTATATATTAATCCTTTTGTTGAGAATATGTACAATATTCTTCCTTCCCCTTTATAATTTCTTGGAATTTCATAGGTTTGCATATCTTTTTTCCTCCGTATCTTTCTTATTATAATTATACAATATATATTATAACATAAACCTGTGGATAATTGTATAGTTTTTAGCAAAAAAAGTGGAAATTTAATATATTTGTAACATTTTTGTAATATCGTGTTTTCAATATTTTTAATCTTTTACATAGGGATCTTTGCTTTTGACGTTTAAAGCTAAAAAAAGAATAATTCACAAAAGAATTATTCTTTTTTAATTTTTATTTAATTATTTTGCCATATTAAATACAAATGTTGCTATTGTAGTTGCTGATACAACTAAAATAATACCAATTATTAATGGTATAAAAGATTTTTTGTAATCTGCTTTTTCTTCTACAGAACCTAACATATATTTTACACCTAATACCATTAATATAATAACTGCTGCTATTACTGATACATTTCTTATCATACCCATTATTTGTCCCGCTTTAGATGATAAAGCATCTGAGTCTCCATATGTTACTTTATCATTTAAATCTGAAGGTGATAATTCTGCTGCAAAAACATTAGCAGAAAATGCAATTAATATAATAGCTAATAATAATATTGCAAGTACTTTTACTGTTTTTTTCATTTTTATTTCCTCCCTTTTTTATTTTATTTTTTATATAAAATTACCTAGTTTTCTAAGTAAACTTTAATAACTTATTTTTAAAAATTATTTCCTATTGTTACAACAATCTTCCAAATTCCAAATGCTCCAAATACAACTATACAACCTATTATAAATGGTACTAAAGCCGCTTTTATTTCTGCTTTTTCTTCTACTGAGCCTATCATAAATTTTATTCCTAAAATTGATGCTATTAGCACTGCAATTATCATTCCACATATTAATAAAATATTGTATATACTTGTAGATGCCCCTTGTAATTGACTTTTATCTATTTTGGCAGAGCCTTCTTTACCAGATGAGATAAATGAATCCCCACCAGAAATTACATCTGAAAGTGATGCTCCTGAACTTGAACCTTTCGTATTTGTTGATTTATATGTACTTGACCCATTGCTATTAGTCCCAGTAGTATTTGCTTGTACTACATTTATATTTGATATTATCGCAATTATTACAAGTACAAAAAACAATATTGTAAATGCCTGCTTTTTCATTCTATTCACCCACTTTTAATCTTTTACCGCATTATATATAAATGTTACTATTGTTGTAGCAGAAACTACAAGTACACATCCTACTATATAGGGTATCATTGTTTTTTTGTATTCTGCTTTTTCTTCTACACTACCTACCATATATTTAACGCCTATTACCATTAAAGCTATTACAGATACAATCACACTTACATTTCTAATTGCACCTAATACTACTCCCGCTTTACTGAATGCTGTTTGATACTCTGATGTTGTTACTTGCGATGGCTTATAGTCACCTGGATTTATATATGCAAAAACTACAGTAAACATGTTTGATATCATAAATATATTTACAATTAAAATAAATATTATTTTTTTTATTTTGTGCACTATATCACCATCTTTCTTGCCTATAAAATAATTATATCGTATTTTTTTTAATTTTTCAACTTTTTTTTACTATTTTGTTAATTTTACTACATTTTTTTTATTTTCGTCAATGTTTTTTGTAAAAATTATAAAACAAATTTGAAAAAAGTACTGATATTTTGCTAATACCCGTACTTTAATCTTATTGGCGGAGATGAGAGGGTTCGAACCTCCGCGCCGTGTTACCGACCTAACTGTTTAGCAAACAGTCCCCTTCACCACTTGGGTACATCTCCATGTATAAAAATAAAGATATAAAATCTTAAATCTATAAAATTATAAATTTATGGTCTTATATCTTTAAAATATTTGGCGGAGAGGGTGGGATTCGAACCCACGGTAGGCTATTAACCTACGCCAATTTTCAAGACTGGTGCCATAAACCAACTCGACCACCTCTCCATATTTTAGACAAACATTTTTTAAAATTGCCTAACGACAGTATTTATATTAACATTAAAAAAAACATTTGTCAATAGATTTTTTCATATTTCTTAAATATGTTGACAAAAATTTGCTCACACCTTATAATAACTTTTATAGAACAGAGACATACATACAATAATAAAAATATACAAACAAATTTAAAAGAAAAGTAGGAAAAAAATGGAAAAAGAATATACGTTTATATTACCATGTTTAAATGAAGAAAAAACATTAGAATACTGCATAAAAGAAATTCAAAAATGCATAAAAGATAAAAAACTAAATGCCGAAATACTAGTATCAGACAATAACAGCACAGATAACAGCGTCAAAATAGCACAAAAAAATGGTGCAAGAGTAGTAATATGCAAAGAAAAAGGATATGGTGCAGCATTAATTAATGGAAGAAAAAATGCATATGGAAAATACTGCATAATGGGTGACTCTGATGGAAGTTATGACTTTTATAATATAGACGAATTTATAAAAGGACTAAATAATGAATACGAATTAATTGTTGGAAATAGGTTTAAAGGCGGTATAAAAAAAGATGCAATGTCTTTATCACATAAAATAGGTGTAAAATTATTATCTACATTTGCAAATTTATTATTTCATACCCCAATAAAAGATTATCATTGTGGACTGCGTGCATATAAAAAAGACTCCATAGAAAATTTGAATTTAACACATAAAGGAATGGAATATGCAAGTGAAATGATAATAATGGCAAAAATTAATAATTTAAAAATGCTTGAAGTTCCAACAACACTCAGAAAAGATTTACGAGATAGGAAACCACATTTAAGAACCATTAGAGATGGTTTTAGACATTTAAAATTGATATGTGAATTATCAATAAATAGAAAAAATATAAAATAAAAGAAAAAAATAAAATTATACTACTAGAAAGCGAAAAGAAAAATGAAAAAATTAATTAAATATCCACTAGTTTTTTTAGGATTATTATTAATATTTAATTTATTATTATTAATAAGTTCTTTATTTCCTTCAAATATAATAGAAAAAAACGTAAAAGAATCTTCAAAAACACTTACTGAAGAAGGAAATATATATAAATTTTTTGAATGGTCAAATGTTGTAAATAACAATTACACAGATGCCTTAATGATAAATGAAGCATATTCTATAGATAACAAAAATCCATTATATTCGTATATGTCAATAAGAAAAAACTATAAAGAAAATATTACTAAATATTCATTTTTTGACATAAATGGTGATTCAATTTCTATGAATGATCTTGAAGATTATGACCCTGTAGGAGAGTTAGCAGAATTTTTAGATGGAAATATAGATACTTCAATTACATATGCTCGTTATTGGCATGGTTATTTGCCCTTACTTAGAATATTTTTAATATTCTTTAATATTTCTGAAATAAGAAAAATTTTATTAATAATTTTTATAATATTATTTGTATGGCTATTAAAATTAATTAAAGAAAAAATAGGAATAGTAGAAGCAGGAATATTTACAGTATCCTTAATATTATATGGTTATTTTTTGGTGTCATATTCTTTAGAAAGTGCCCCTGTATTTTTAGTTATGATGATATTAAGTATAATATTACTAAAAAGAATTACTAAAATTAAGAATTTATATTTATATATTTTTATAATAGCTTGTATAACAAACTTTGTAGATTATTTAACAGTCCCTTTAATTACATTGGCTATACCATTAATATTATATATAAAATATAAACAAAAAGAAAAAAACAATTTACAAAGTAAAGACTTTATAAAAATTATAATAAAGGCAAGTTTTGTATGGCTAATAGGTTATGCTTTAACATGGTTTAGTAAATGGCTTATATACGATATATTATACAACCAAAACCTCATTAAAAGTGCTATTTCACAAGTTTTATATAGAACAGAATCTACTGTTAGTTTTAAAACTACTAAAATATCTGACGTAATAGGAAGTTTTGTACTAGAAAACATAATATATAGTGTTATTATTGGCAACTTTGCTATATTTTTCTTATTATTAAATATGAGAAAATATAAAATCAAACTAAGAAACAAAAAAGAATATCTTAACATGACTACACCAATATTATTAATTGCATTAATGCCTATAGTTTGGTACCTCGTATTAAGTAATCACACTATTATACATACAAGGTTTACATACAGGCATATGTTAATATTTATGATATGTTTTATGGTAGCATGGGAAAATATATGTTATATAGAAAAAAAAGAAAATTAATAATAGGAAAATCTTATTTTTTCCTATTATTAATTTTTATATTGATATATTAAAATATCTTCAATTTCGCCTACATTTTTATAATTATTTTTTACAAAGTCTATTATTTTATCTGACTCCTGCCAACATTGTTTTTCTTTATTCATTAATATTGTTGTATTATCTAATCTATTTAGCTTATCTATTATTCCATTTTCACCATCTCTACCCAAATTTCCCAATAATAATAAATCAAATACTTTATTATTTTGTTTTAAAGGTATCATATACAATGCAGCATCTGATGTAATATATATGACATTTTTTTCACTTTTTTGTATATATTCTGTTACTTTATCTATTTTTTCTTCTATTTCATTGCTAAATAAGGTTCCAAAATATGGATCACTATATTTATATTTATTATTTAAAATAGTTTTAAAATATGACTTTGCATACATTATAGAACTTATCGTATAATATCCAATTATTAAAATAATTAAAATAATTAAAATATTAATAATACAATTTTTTATTTCATATTTTTTAACTTTGCATTCTTTTAATATTAAATTTAACATGTAAAATAGTAATACATACTGAAGTATAAGTGTATATCTTATATGTGCTATATTAAATATTGGATATGTAATACCTAATATAGGATAAGCAAAACATGTGATATTATTTAATATACTTTTTTCTTCTTTCTTTCCATATTTATTCCTTGTATTTATAAATAATATTAATAAACTGTTAATAAACGCTATAATGATAAAATATATCGAAAACTTTCCTACATATCTATTTTCTCTATCAAATTCTTTTATTCCTAATATTGTATAACTTATAAAACCTTCTAAAATATTATTAAAATAAAGTATTACAATAAATATTAATAAAAACATCCCTGTAATGCCTAATATTTTTATTGTATTTTTTAATTCTCTTTTATTTAAAATCGTATATAATATTAAACCTATTAAATAAAATATGCCTATATTTTGTTTTGTTAAAATTATTAATGTTATTAGTATTGCTTCCCATAGTTCATATCTTTTTATTTTTTCTTTATTTATTATAACTATCATAGCAAAAAGAACAAATACCATTGCTAAAGTATTATAATTTGCCATAAATCCAATTATTCCATTTTCCAACAAATAAACTATTAATAAAAAAACAAAAGATTTTTTCTTTCCTATCTTTAAACTTTTAAATAATTTATATACTCCTAAAAATAAAGCTATACATATTATTATGTTATAAAGTCTAAATACTAAAAAATTTGCTCCAAATATTTTAAAAACTAAAGCTCCTATAAAATGAAATATAGGAGTGGTTATAACATTTGCATCTACATATATTTTGTAACCATTATAAATTTTGTATACATTTTGAAAATTCCAAAGTTCATCTCCGGCCAATGTTTTTATATACAATGAGTACCCTAAAGACATAATAAAAATTAAAATTGTTACAAAAATTCCATCATGTTTTTCTACAAATTTTTTTACTTTTATTAAATTTTCTTTCATTTATTTCTTATTTCTCCCTATATACATTATTCGAACTAATTGCCCTTCTAATAGCCTCTGCTTCTTCTGCAGACAATGTATAAGAAGAATTACCTTTTTCGACTGGTTTAGCATAAATATTAGACATTTCTCTAGAATAAATGCCATTAAATACAACACCTGAATTTTGTTCATCTAATAAAGCAACTGCAAAACTCAAATCACTTCCTGTATCTTTAAAAGCACTATATCTAACAACACCAACTTTTTGTATACACTTTGATAAATCATTATCTAGGCTTTTACAAAATTCCATTATTTGACCATTTTGTTTTTCAACTCTGTCAACTCTATACATATAATTGCTTAAATCTTCTTCTAGATCCTTGCCATTTCCTAATTTTTTCATAAAGTTTCTGTATTTTCTTGACATATTAACATTATTTATTAATAATACTATTACTCCAATAAATAATATCAAAACTATTATACTTAAAATTAACAAATAATTATCTGTTTTTAAAATTTCAGTTATTCCCTGCATTTAATCAACCTTTCTATTTTATAATATTCAAAATTCTTTCTAAGTCGTCATTTGATGCATATTCTATTATTATTTTTCCTCTTTTCTTTCCTGGAGCCATTTTTACTTTTGTTCCAAAAAATCCTTGGAAAGTATTTTCTATATCTTTATATAAGATATTTATTTTTTTCAATTCTTCTTTTGATATTTGTTTTTTGTTTATTTCTTTGTTTGTTTGTTCTAGTTCTCTTGTTGTTGTTCCTCTTTCTATGATGTCTATTGCTGTTAAATATTGTTTTTCTGGATCTGTTATTGCAAGTAATAATTTACAGTGTGCTTCTGATATTTTACCTTGTTTTGCTAGTTCTAATACACGTGGTTCTAAGTTTAGAACTCTTATTGAATTTGCTATTGTACTTCTTCCTTTGCCTAATTTTTTTGCAACTTCTTCTTGTGTAAGGTTATATGATTCCATTAAATTTTTTATTCCAAGAGCCTTTTCAAATGGATTTAAGTCCTCTCTTTGAATATTTTCTATTAGTGCTATTTCTTTATTTTTTCTTTCATCATCTTCTCTTACTATTGCTGGTATTTCCTCTAAACCTGCAAGTTTACACGCTCTCCATCTTCTTTCACCAGCAATTATACAGTAATATCCATCTTTTTCTGTTACAACTATTGGTTGTATTAATCCATATTCTTTTATTGATTCTGCTAGTTCTTCTAATGCTTCTTGATTAAAGTTTTTTCTTGGTTGTTCTCTGTTTGGCTCTACTTCTGTTATTTTTAGATTTTTAAGTACGTCATCATCTTTTACTTTTTCTTCTTCTGGTGTTGGTCCAAATAAAGCGTCCAACCCTTTTCCTAATCCAGTCATTTTAGGCATTTTTATCACTTTCCTCTCTTATTTTATCCATTATTTATTTTTAAAAATTCTTTTGTAAATTTTTCATATGTCTTTGCTCCCTTAGATTTTGGGTCATATTCTGTTATAGGCATTCCGTAACTTGGTGCTTCGCTTAATCTTACATTTCTAGGTATAACAGTTTTGTAAACTTTATCTCCAAAGTACTTTTTTACTTCCTTTACTACCTGGTTTGATAGATTTGTTCTTGCATCATACATTGTTAGAAGTGCTCCTTCTATCTCTAGTGTTTTGTTAAGGTGCTTTTTTACTAAGTTTATTGTATTTAGTAGTTGTCCAAGTCCTTCTAGCGCATAGTATTCGCATTGTACTGGTATTAAAACACTGTCTGAAGCCGTGAATGCATTTAATGTTATTAGTCCTAATGATGGTGGGCAATCTATTAATATGTAGTCAAATTTGTCTTTTACTTCATCTAATTTTTCTTTTAGTCTTTGTTCTCTTGACATCATCGATACTAGTTCCACTTCTGCTCCTGCTAAGTTTATGTTTGATGGACATACTAATAGATTTTTTATCATTGTTTTTTCTACTGTTTGTGCCATGTCAACGTCTGATACTAATATGTCATATGTTGAGTATTCTACTTCTTTTTCTGCTCCTACTCCACTTGTTGCATTCCCTTGAGGATCAGCGTCTATTAGTAATACTTTTTTCCCTTTTTTTGCTAGCATTGTACTTAAGTTTATTGTTGTTGTTGTCTTTCCTACTCCGCCTTTTTGGTTTGCTACTGATATTATTTTTCCCACTTTTTTTGCCCCCGTTTCTTTTATGTAAATGTTTACTTGTTACTTTGTTTTTTGCTATATTTATCTTATACAATTTTTGGTTAAAAGTCAATATTTTTTATGAATTTTTCTAAAAAATTTGCAGTTTTTACAGCAACAAATTCTTATATTTCGTAATGCAGCCGAGAAGATTTTTAAGAATGAAGGAGCTCTTACGCAAATACAATATATAAAAACTTGTTTCTTATAAAACTAAAAAAGCACTACAAAACATAGTGCTTTCTTTTTATTTAATTGGTTCTTTAGAAGGAACCCCTGCTTTCCTAGGAAACTTTCCAGGAGTATTCTTAATTTTATCAATTACAACAACATTTCTAAAAATATCAGAATCAGGCAAAGCAAACTCATCAACGCAACTTAACTTTCCGCCCAAAACACCTATCGCATTCTTTCCATCAACAAGTTCCTCTTTAACATTACTACCTTTCATACCAATAGCCTGTCCTCCAACTTTTATAATTGGAAGCAAATACTCAGAAAGAACCGCTAAATTTGCAACCGCTCTTGCCGTAACATAATCAAATTTTTCCCTATACTGTTTATTTTTTCCAAAATCCTCAATTCTACTATGAACAGCAGTTATATTTTTTAGTTCCAATTCATCTATAACAATATTTAAAAAATTAATTCTTTTATTTAGTGAATCAACTAATGTAATTTTTAAATCAGGTCTTACTATTTTTAATGGAATTCCCGGAAAACCTGCTCCAGTACCAACATCTGCAAGTGTTGAATTCTGTTTTAAATATTTATTTATTGTTAGTGAATCTATAAAATGTTTTAAAATTACTTCTTTGGGATCTGTTATTGCCGTTAAATTAATTTTTTCATTCCATTCTAATAATAGATTCATATATTTATAAAATTTATTTATTTGTTCCTCGGTAAAATTTATTTCTATTTTTGAACCATATGATATCATTATTTCTTCAAATTCTTCTATATTCATACTATCTCCTTTAAAATATTTATTTTAATAATTTCATATTAGTAAATATTCTATTATAATTCTTTCAGTTCCTATTTATTAGCTTTTTTATTTACTTGTAAATATATTAAAAGTACAGATATATCAGCTGGAGAAACTCCTGAAATCCTTGATGCTTGCCCAATTGAGCGTGGTCTAAGTTTATCAAGTTTTTGTCTTGCCTCTAAACATAAGCCATTAATTGAACTGTAATCAATATCCTCAGGCAACAACTTAGTCTCCATTTTTTTGAATTTTTCTACTTGCTCTTCTTGCATTTTAATATATCCCTCATATTTAACTTGAATTTCAACTTCTTCTTTCTCTTGTAAAGTTAATTCTGGTCTTTCTGGGTCAATTGGAGCCAATTTATCATAATTAAGTTCTGTTCTTTTTAAAAGTTCATTCATCTTTGTACCTGTTGTAAGAGGTGATGTTCCACAGTTTATCAACAATTCGTTCACTTCTTGAGTTGGTTTAACAATAGTATTTTTCAATCTTACAATTTCTTTTTCAATATTTGCTTTTTTTGTTAAGAATTTTTGATATCTTTCCTCAGAAATCAAGCCAACATCATGTCCAATCTCTGTTAATCTTAAATCTGCATTGTCTTGTCTTAAAAGTAGTCTATATTCGGCTCTAGAAGTCATCATTCTGTATGGTTCGTTTGTTCCTTTAGTAACAATATCATCAATTAAAACACCGATATATCCTTGAGTTCTGTCTAAAATCACTGGTTCTTTTCCTTTTATTTTTTGTGCCGCATTTATTCCTGCAATTAATCCTTGGCATGCAGCCTCTTCATATCCAGAAGTTCCATTTGTTTGACCTGCCATAAATAGACCGTCTATTCCTTTATACTCTAGTGATAGTTTTAAGTTTGATGGGTCTATACAATCATATTCTATAGCATATGCAGACCTTGTAAATTCGGCTTTTTCAAGTCCTGGTATTGTGTGATATAAAGCAATTTGTACATCTTCTGGTAAAGAAGAACTTAAACCTTGTATATACATCTCATCTGTATCCATTCCAACTGGTTCAACAAATGCCTGATGTCTAGGCTTATCACTAAATCTAACAACTTTATCTTCTATAGATGGGCAATATCTAGGCCCTGTTCCCTTTATTTCTCCGCCATATAATGGTGACCTATGCAAATTATCTCTTATTATTTGGTGCGTTTTCTCATTTGTATAGGTTAGATAGCAATCTACTTGCTTTAAGTCTTTTATTTCGTCTTCAAAAGAGAATGGTACAATATTTTCATCTCCTTTTTGGACTTCCATTTTACTGAAATCAATACTTCTTTTATTTATTCTTGCAGGTGTCCCCGTTTTAAACCTTACTAAATCGACACCTATACGTTTTAATGATTCTGATAACTTATTCGCGGCAGCAACTCCATCAGGTCCACTTTCTTGTGAAAATTCTCCCATAAATATTTTTCCTTTAAGATACGTTCCTGTAGCAACTATAACTGCTTTTACTCCATATATTGCGCCAACTGCTGTTTCTATCCCCACTACCTTGCCATTTTCTACTTTAATATCCACAATTTCTCCCTGTTTTAAGAATAAGTTTTCTTGTTTTTCTAAAGTATGTTTCATTTCTGCATGATATTTTTTTCTGTCTGCTTGTGCTCTTAAAGAATGGACCGCTGGTCCTTTTGATGTGTTTAACATTTTTATTTGAATCATTGTTTTGTCAATATTTTTTCCCATTTCTCCACCTAGTGCATCAATTTCTCTAACTAGATGGCCTTTTGAACTTCCTCCTATGTGTGGATTACATGGCATGTTTGCTACTGCTTCTAGGCTGATAGAAAATACTAATGTTTTCATTCCTAATCTTGCTGATGCAAGTCCTGCTTCACATCCTGCATGTCCTGCTCCAATAACTGCTACATCGTAGTCTCCTGCATAATAACTCATATTTTTTCCTTTCCACAAGAAACAGAAAACGCTGTTTTTTTTATACTCTAAACTAATTTAACTAATTAGTGCAAGTTATGTTTTGTCGAATTTTGTCGAACATCTCAATTTCCGTAGGATAGCGTGTTTCAATTTAATTTTACGATACAGTGCTTATCCTATAGGTTAACCAGAATATTTTATGTATACTGTAATATTTGTTCGCCTATTTTTTTGTAATGTTTCTTAATTTTTTCCACAATTGTTCTTTTATTTTGATTTTCTTTCCACAATTTGTATACATTTTCTGTTTATTGTATTAGCTATTTTAATTTTTAAATTTTTTTATATTATTTTTCAAAAATTTTCTCTTATTTTCGTTTTATTTCAATTTTAGTATCTTATCTATAAAATTATACTGGTTTTTGTATTAATTTGGTTTATTTTGGATTCTCATGGTAATTTTATGGTGTTATTTTCCTAAACAGAATTTAGAAAAAATTTCATTTATTATATCATCAGTTACAACTTCTCCTGTTATATTTCCTAAATCTTCCAAAATATCTTTTATAAAAATTGCAATTATATCAATTGGCATATTTTCTTGAACAGTATTTTTTGCTTTTTTAACATTTTCGATTGCTTTTGAAATTAAATTTTTATGTCTTAAATTTGTAACTATAACATCATTATCTACATTTATTTCTTCCAAACTAAACATTTTAGATATTAAATTGTACAATTTTTCCAATCCAACTCCATTTAATGCAGAAATTTTTATAACATTTTCAGTAATTTCTTTAAATTTAGCATCATTTTCAGTCAAAACACTATTCAAATCTGCTTTATTTAACAAAATTATTGATTTTTTATTTTTTATAATATTTAAAATTTCTTCATCCTCTACAGTTAATTCCTTAGAACTATCAAATATTGCAATAACTAAATCTGCATCATTTGCAATTTCCTTAGACTTCTTTATTCCTATTTTTTCAACTTCGTCTTTAGCATCCCTTATGCCCGCAGTGTCTATTAATTTTAGAGGAACACCCTCTATATTAACAAATTCCTCTATTGTGTCTCTTGTTGTACCTTCATATTCCGTAACAATTGCTCTATCTTCCTTTAGTATTGCATTTAATAGTGATGATTTTCCTGCGTTTGGCTTTCCAATTATTGCAGTTTTTATTCCTTCCTTAATCAATTTTCCGTTGTCAAAACTTTTTTCAAGTATTTCCAATTTATTTTGTACACTGTCTAACATGCTTGATATTTGGCTACTTGTAACATCTTCAACATCATATTCTGGATAATCTATGCTAACATCCACATTAACCATAACATCTAAAATTTCTTGTTTTATTTCCTTTATTTTTCTGGATAAAACACCCTCTAATTGCTTTATTCCCGTTTTTGCTTCTTTTTCTGATTTTGCATTTATTACATCTATAACAGACTCTGCTTGTAATAAATCAATTCTTCCATTTAAAAATGCTCTTTTTGTAAATTCCCCTGGCTCGGCTAGATTTGCGCCATTTTTTAAACATAAATCTAATATTTTTCTTATTACTATATTTCCACCATGTGTGTTTATTTCGCACATATTTTCTGTTGTGTAACTTCTTGGAGCCTTGAAATATGACACTAAAACTTCGTCTATTATTTCTTCATTTTCTACAATATGACCATATTTTATTGTATATCCTTTAATATTTTCTACGCTTTCTTGCTTTTTAGGTTTAAAGATTTTATTTAGTACATCAAAGCATTTTTCCCCACTCATACGTACTATTCCAATTCCACCAATTCCGCGGAGCCGTAGATATTGAAGCGATTACATCCATTATTCTTTACCTCCTTTTTCAACAAAAAAGAAGCCAAAGATAGAATTACTTTATACAAGTAAAATCTGACCTTTGACCTCCGATTTTATATATTTAATTTCTTTTTAAAGATATAACTACTCTTCTTCTAGGTTCTTCTCCTATACTTCTAGTCTCTACTTTGTCGCTATTTTGTAGTTTTGCATGAATTATCTTTCTTTCATAGGCTTGCATTGGCTCTAAAGTAACAGATTTTTTAGTTTTTATAACTGTTTTTTCAAGTTTTTCTGCCAAATCTTCTAATGCTTTTTCTCTTTTTGCTTTATATCCTTCTATGTCTAAAACAACTCTTACTCTGCTTTCTGTTCCCTTGCTTGCTATTGTAGATAAGATAGTTTGGAAAGCATATAATGTTTCTCCTCTGTATCCTATTAAAAATCCTAAATTTTCATTATTTATGTTTACTTTTAGTCCTGATGATGTCTTTTCTATGCTATATTTAGCATCTTTTTGAGTTTTTTCTAAAAATTCTTTTAAGAATTTTTCTACATTTTTTTCTGCTTTTTCTTGTTCTTCAATAGATAATTCTATTTCTTTTCTATCTTTTTTTACATTTTCATGTTTTTCATTTTCTTTTACTGTTAATTGTACTTTAACAACTCTTGGTGCTAAAATACTGAAAAAACTGCGTTTTTCCCCAATTTCTAAAACTTTAATATCAACCATATTTTTAGTAACTTTTAATTCTTTTAAGCCTTTTTCTATGGCCTCATTTGTTGTTTTTCCTTCAGCTACAATACTTTTACTCATTCTAACATTTCCCCTTCTTCCGGCAAATATATTTAATCTTTTATAATTTTGTTTAAAACTAATCTTTCGCCAATCATTAAAATGTTATTTACTAACCAATACAACGCTAACCCTAATGGTGCTACAAGAGATATTGAAACAGACATTATTGGCATCATCCAAGACATCATTTTGTTTGATTGTTCCATCATATCTTCCATTTCGTTTTTCTCTTCTTCTTTACTGTCTTTTTCATCTTTTTCAGTAATATCAATCACTCCATCATTCTTCTTACTCTTCTTTTGCATTGATGTTGTAATTTTCATTGATATAAATGTTGATATTATATAAAGTGCTGGTATTATATATACTGTCCAATCATTTAAGTTTTGTTGTGGTATTTTACTTAAGTCTAATCCGCAGAAATTCATGTTTAATTTAATTTTATTTAAACCTTCATCTTCTGGCATTTTTTCTTTTAAGTAATCTAATTCTCTTATTATATCAATTTCTGAATATGCTTGATTTACAGTAATTCCACCGTCTTTTAATTGTTGTACATATGTGTTTATTTGGTCATTATTTATTTTTTCCATGTATGTTAATGGGCATCTAACCATATAGAATATTGATATTAATAATATAAATTGTGCTATTGTACTTAAACATCCACTAAATGGACTCATATTTTCTTTTTTATATAAATCCATCATTTCTCTATTTAACTTTTCTGGATCATTTTTATATTTAAATTGCAAAACTTTAATTTTTTCATTAAGTTCTGTGCTTTTTTTCATTGTCCTTTGTTGTTTTATTGATAATGGTAACATAATAATTTTTATCAAAACAGTGAATAAAATTATTGCTAAACCATAATTCCCAACAAAATTGTTAATAAAGTTTAATAAATATCCAAAAATGTTTGCAAAAAATTGAAACATTTATTTTCCTCCTGACTATTTTAGCGGGTCATACCCGCCTTTTGAGAAAGGATTACATCTTAAAATTCTATGTATTCCTAAAATTGTACCTTTTACCGCACCATACTTTTCTATTGCTTGTTTTGTATATTCTGAGCATGTTGGGTAAAATTTGCAATTTATATTTTTACTTTCTAACCATAAAGAAATATGATTTTGATAAAAATTTATTGCTTTTAATAATATTTTTTTCATTTCTATATTTCCGTATTTTCTTTAATTTGTGCCTTGTCAAATATATAATTCATATCTTTTTTTATGTTTTCAAATGTTGCATATTTTATGTCTACATTCTTTTTCCATAAAAAAACGATGCTTTTTCCTGTTTTTATTTGTGGTTCTAATATCTTATAATTTTCTCTAATTAGCCTTTTTATGTGGTTTCTTTTAACTGCTTTTGCAGTTTTTACACTTATGGCTAGTCCTAGTAAATTACAGTCTTTATTATTGTCTTTTATAAAAGCATCTATGTTTTTTCCTGAAAAATATTTTCCTTTTGACAAAACGTGTTTAAATTCATAATTTTTTTTTAACATTTTTGTTTTTTTCATTTTTATACCTTCTTGCATTTGAAAAGTGGCATGAAAAAAATTAAATTATGCACTTAATTTTTTTCTACCTTTAGCTCTTCTTGCTTTTAAAACGTTTCTGCCTGCTCTTGTTTTCATTCTTTTCATAAATCCGTGTTCTTTCTTTTCTTGTCTGTTTTTTGGTTGAAATGTTCTTTTCATTCTTTAGCACCTCCTACTGCTTAATTTTATTAAATTCCATTTCTGGAAGTTTTATACATATTTGCAAGTATATCGATTATACAGTAAACAGTTTGCGTTTGTCAAGAGTTTTTTTAAAAAAGTGTAAAAAGAAATTTGGTACTATGTAAACTTTTATTTTTCATTTTTTTGTAATATTTTTGTAATATAAGGAAGTTATCCACAGTTTTTTTATAAATTTTCCACAATTAAAAAAAATTTTCCACAACCCTATTGACTTTTTATTATATTATTTGTTATTATATGAATTACAAAAAAATGCGCGTTTTTTATTGGTATTTCAGTAAAAATTCTGTTCGTATATTTTTGGCTTTTATTACTAAAATATTACAAACTTATCAACAACTGTGGATAACTATGTGGATAAGTTTTGTTAGAAAGGATGAAAAAAAATGGGCGTAGACAAAGATGAACTTTTAAGCAAATTAAAAGAATTACTCAAAGGTGAAGTTTCAACAATTTCTTATGATACATGGTTTGCTCCCTTAGGAATTGATTCAATAAAAGATAATCATATTGTTTTTACAGCAACTTCTGAATTTCAACAAGATTTTATTGAAAACAAGTTTAATAGTCTAATTTTCAACACTTTAAGATTTATCACAAATAAAGAATGGACTTTTTCTGTTATTGATCTTTCAAAAGAGGAAAACACAAATCAAAATATTATTGCAGATAAAAATTCGAATGTTACAGATGCCGAACTTGAAACTAACCATCAGACAATAGATCCAAAATATACTTTTGAAACTTTTGTTGTGGGTAATAACAACAGATTTGCACATGCAGCAGCATTAGCAGTAGGAAATGAACCTGGAGAATCTTACAATCCGTTATTTTTATACGGTGGTGTTGGTTTGGGTAAAACTCACTTAATGCAAGCTATTGGTAACAGAATTTTAGAAAATAATCCAAAATCTAATGTTCTATATGTTACATCAGAAAAATTTACAAATCAACTTATAAACGCTATCAGAGATGGTAAAACCGAAATGTTTAGAAATAAATATCGTAATATAGATGTTCTACTTATTGATGATATCCAATTTATAGCTGGTAAAGAAAGAATTCAAGAAGAATTCTTCCATACATTTAATACTTTAAGAGAAGCTAGAAAACAAATCATTATTTCAAGTGATAAGCCTCCAAGAGATATTGAATTTTTGGAAGATAGATTAAAATCTAGATTTGAATGGGGGCTTTTAGCAGATATATCTTGTCCAGATTATGAAACTCGTTTGGCAATTTTAAGAAAAAAGGCTCAGGATGAAAGTATAATAATTGATGATTCGATTTTATCCGACATAGCAACAAAAATTGATTCAAACATAAGAGAATTAGAAGGTGTATTTAATAAAATTGTTGCTAGAGCCAATTTAACACACAGTCCAATTACAATTGAACTTGCGGAAAATATTATTAATGAATTCAAATATGAAAGCGAAAAAGTAATTTCTAGTGATTTCATAAAAGAGACTATTGCTAAATATTTTAGCATAGATAAAGATGACTTAAGTGGTAGTAAAAGATCTAATGATGTTGCTTTTCCAAGACAAATTGCAATGTATCTTTGTAGAGAAGTTGCAGGGATGTCATTCCCTCAAATTGGTGTAGAATTCGGTAATAGAGACCATTCAACAGTAATACATGGCTACAACAAAATTGCAAAAGAAATAAAAGAGAAAAATAGTACCAAGTTAATTGTGGAAAGTGTGGAAAACATAATTACGAGTGAAAAAAACAAGTAGGCTCTAAATAAAATTTATTGTTTTTAAATTTATGTTTGGAAAAATAATTGTTTGGAAAAAAATGTTGAATCTGTTCTTACGGAATAGCGACATTAGATATCCACACCACCATGTGGAAAACGTGTGTATAACATGTGGAAAACTCATTTATCCACATTTCAATTTTTTCACTGTGGAAATTTTACCAAGTTATCCACTGAGTTATGCACAGGCATTTTGCTAGGGGTAGTAACTTTCAACATAGTTATCCACAGTTTCCACAGTACCTACTACTACTACTACTAAATACTTTTATTATTATAATATATATTTATAGGGAGGAACAAAAATGAAAATTGTATGTTACAAAGACAAAATCTTAAAAGCCATTAATTCCGTAGTTAAAGGTGTGGCTTCTAAGACTACAATGCCTATACTAGAAGGTATACTTATTCAAACAAATGATAATGAAATAAAATTAACAACTTATGATTTAGAAATCGGTATAGAATATGTGATGGAATGTGATGTTAAAGAACAAGGTAGTACTGTTGTAAATGCTATAATGTTTAGTGAAATTATAAGAAAATTACCAGATACTGAAATTTATTTAACTTTAAATGACAAAAATTTATTAGAAATTGAATGTGAAGGATCTTTATATAAATTAGCAACTATGAATCCAGAAGAATTTCCTGAACTTCCAAAAATAGAAGTTGAAAATTCTATAGAAGTTGAACAAAATACTTTAAAAAATATGATTAGAAAAACTATATTTGCAGTAAGTTCAGAAGAAAATAGACCTATTTTTACAGGATGCTTATTCGAAGTTAAACAAAATAAACTAAATATTGTTGCAGTAGACGGATTTAGACTTGCTTTAAGAAGTATATTCTTAAACAAACAGACAAATGATTTTAATGCAGTAATTCCTGGAAAAACATTAAACGAAGTAAATAAAATTTTATTAGATTCTTTTGAACCAGTAAAAATAGGGGTTTCAAAGAATCAGGCTTTATTTGAAATGGATAATTGTAAAATTGTTACTAGAATTCTTGATGGTGAATTTTTAAATTATAAAAGTGTTATTCCTGATAATTGGGAAACAAGAGTAGAGGTTAATAAAAGTAATTTACAAAATAGTTTTGAAAGAATTAGTTTAATTTCTGCATCTTCTGTAGAAAAAGAGAAAAAATACCCAGTAAAAATTAATGTTGATATTGGTAAAGTTGTTATTTCTTGTACAAATCAAACAGGTGATGCTAAAGAGGAATTATTTGTTTCAACTGAAGGAAAAAATCTTGAAGCAGGATTTAATCCAAAATATTTTCTTGATTGCTTAAAAGCAATTGATGATGAAAATGTTTATGTTGAATTTGGTACAAGTATTTCTCCTTGTTTGATAAAATCAACAGAAAATAGAGATTACGTTTATATGATTTTACCTATTAGACTTAAAGAAGATTAATAAAAAAGTTTTCCACAACTTATTAATTGTTTGTGGAAAACTTTTTAAAATAAATAATTTTTTGGGTATGATAAAAAGTAGAATTAAAAATGAAAATTAAAAATGAAAATTAAAAATTTTCATTTTTGTTTTTAAAATTAATAATATATGATGGAATGAAAAAAATAGAATAAATTAGAAAAAAAAAGAATAAAATAGAATAAATTAGATAAAAATAGTTTATAAAATGTGGAAAACTATTTTGAAATTAATCTAAAAAGAGGAAAATAAAATTAAATTTAATTAATTATGAAAAAAATAGAATAAATTAGAATAAAATAGTAAAAAAAAGAAAAAAATATTTTTTTAAAATTTAATAAATTGATTTTATTTATGAAAATATTGAAAATTAAATCTGACAAAATAAAAATATAAAATAAATATAAAATAAAAATAAAATAAATATAAATTTAAATTGTGAAAAATAAAAAAAACATAAAAAATTAAAAAAAAATTTAAAAAAATATAATTAAATAAAAAATAAAATATAAAAAATTAGAATTAATTAATAAAAAAATCACAATTAATAAAAAATAATAAATAAATAAATTATAATTAAAAAAAATAATAAAAAAATAAAATTAATAAATTAAATTTAATTAAAATTAATTTAAAAAAAATAGAATAAATTAGAAAAAAATCGAAAAAAATAGAAATAAAAAGATAAAAAATAAAAATTAAACGCATGAAAATCAAAAATAAGACGTTTTAAAAAAATAAAAATATAATTTAATTATAAAAAATAAATTAAATTAAAATTGAAAATAATAAAAAATAGAAAAAATTAGTAAAAAAAAGAATAAAATAGAAAAAAATAGATAAAAATAGTTTATAAAATGTGGAAAACTATTTTTAAAATTAAAAAATTAAAGAAAATAAATTAATAAAAATTTTTATTGGAGAAAAAAATGTGGATAAAAAAAATAAAAATAAAAAATTTTAGGAATTACGAAAGTGAAGAAATAAATTTAGAAAAAAATATAAATATTTTCTATGGACAAAATGCACAAGGAAAAACAAATATAATAGAATCTATATTTTTATGTAGTTTAGGAAAATCATTTAGAACAAAAAAAGATAAAGAAATGATTAAATTAAATGAACAAAATGCGTTAGTTGAAGTAGAATATGAAAAATCAGATAGGGACGGAAAAATAAAAATAGAAATTGGAAATAAAAAAAATATTTATTTAAATGGAATAAAAATAAAAAAATTAAGTGAATTATTAGGAAATTTAAATATTGTAATTTTTACACCAGATGATATCAATATTTTAAAAGGCGGTCCACAAAATAGAAGAAGATTTTTAGATATAATGATTAGTCAATTAAGACCAAATTATATGCATATTTTAAATTTATATATAAAAACAATGGAACAAAGAAATAATTATTTAAGACAAATTAAAGAAGAACATAAAGATGAGAATCTGTTAGAAATATGGGATGAAAAATTAGCAGAATATGCAATTAAAATATATGAATATAGAAAAGAATTTATTGAAAAAATAATTAAAAAATTAGACATAATTCATAAAAATATAACAAATGGGGAAGAGCAAATAGAATTAGAATATGTAACAGAATGTGATAGCAAAGAAAAATATTTAAAATTATTAAAAGAAAGAAGAAAATTAGATATTATTAAAGGATTTACAACAAAGGGTGTACATAGAGACGATTTTATGATATATATTAATAAGAAAGATATAAAAATATTTGGTTCACAAGGTCAAAATAGAACCGCAATGCTTTCTTTAAAATTAGCAGAACTTCAAGTTATATATGATGAAATAGGAGAATATCCAATTTTATTACTAGATGATTTTATGTCAGAGTTAGATAAAACAAGAAGAAAAAATTTTTTAGAAAATATTGAAGGAACACAAGTAATTATTACGGGAACTGAAAAATTAGATATTGAAAATTTAGAATATTTGGAATATAATGTGTCTAATGGAAAAGTTCTAAAATAAAAAATATAGGAGGAAGTCAAATGGAAAAGTACAAGCATAAATATGGAGCAGAACAAATTCAAGTATTGGAAGGACTAGAGGCCGTAAGAAAAAGACCAGGTATGTACATTGGAAGTACATCTGTTAGAGGATTACATCATATGGTATACGAAATAGTGGACAATGGTGTTGACGAGGCATTAGCAGGATATTGTACAGAAATAAATGTAACAATAGAACCAGGAAATGTAATTGCAGTTCAAGATAATGGTAGAGGAATACCAGTAGAAATACATCCAAAAACACATATATCAACTGCGGAAACTGTATATACAGTTCTTCATGCTGGTGGAAAATTTGGTGGAGATAGTGGATACAAAGTATCTGGAGGTCTTCATGGAGTTGGTGCTTCAGTTGTAAACGCACTTTCAAAATGGACAGAAGTTACAATTGAAAGAGATGGCGGAAAATACAATATGAAATTTGAAAAAGGAAAAACTGTTCAAAAACTAGAGAAAATAGGAGAATCTAAAAAAACAGGAACATTAGTAAAATTTTTAGCAGATGATACCATTTTTGAAAGTTTAAATTATGAATATGAAGTTCTAGAAAAAAGATTAAGAGAAATTGCATTTTTAACAAAAGGATTAAAAATCACTTTAGAAGATACTAGAGATCCTGAAAATGTTAAAAAAGCAGAATTCTGTTATGAAGGTGGATTAATTTCATTTGTAGAATTTTTAAATAAAAACAAAGAAAAAATACATCCAACACCAATTTACATAGAAAGAGCTGGGGAAGTACCAGTAGAAATAGCAATACAATACACAACAGCATATAATGAAAATATTTATACATTCGTTAATAACATAAACACAGTTGAAGGTGGAACACACTTAGAAGGTTTCAAAAGAGCTTTAACAAAAGTATTTAATGACTACGCAAGAAGCCATAACATAATAAAAGAAAAAGATGCAAACTTACAAGGTGAAGACATAAGAGAAGGTATAACAGCAGTTGTATCAGTTAAAGTAAAAGAACCACAATTTGAAGGACAAACTAAAACAAAATTAGGAAACAGTGAAGTAACAGGTGTAGTACAAAGTATGGTAAATGATGCATTAGCAACATTCTTAGAAGAAAATCCAAAAGTTGCAAAAGCAATATTAGAAAAATGTGTAAGTGCATCTAGAGCAAGGGAAGCCGCAAGAAAAGCTAGGGAATTAGTAAGAAAGAAAGCCTCAACAGAAACAGCAACATTACCAGGAAAACTTGCAGATTGTAGTAGCAAAAACGCAGAAGAATGTGAAGTATACATAGTCGAAGGAGACTCTGCAGGCGGAAGTGCAAAACAAGGAAGAGACAGAAAGTTCCAAGCAATTTTACCACTTTGGGGGAAAATGCTTAATGTAGAAAAAGCAAGAGCAGATAAAATCTACGGAAATGATAAATTAAATCCAGTAATTTTAGCCGTTGGAGCAGGAATTGGACCAGACTTTGACATTACAAAAATAAGATATGGAAAAGTTATAATAATGGCTGATGCCGATGTCGATGGTGCACATATTAGAACATTATTATTAACATTCTTCTTCAGATATATGAGACCTTTAATAGAAAATGGAAATGTGTTTTTAGCACAACCACCTCTATACAAATTATCTAAAAAAGGTATGGAAGATGTATATTGCTATACTGATGAAGATTTACCAAAAGCATACGAAGAGTTAGAGAAAAAGGGAATTTCTAGAGATCAATTAGCATTACAAAGATACAAAGGTCTAGGAGAGATGAACCCTGAACAATTATGGGAAACAACAATGAACCCAGAAACAAGAATTCTTGTAAAAGTAACTATGGATGATGCTATTAAAGCAGATGAAACATTTACATTATTAATGGGAGATGAAGTTGAACCTAGAAGAGAGTTTATTCAACAAAATGCAAAATATGTTCAAAACTTAGATATTTAAAATAAAAGTTGTCATTGGGGACGTCCCTTTTTGACAACTTTTTTTAAAATTTAATGGCAGGTTATTAAAAACAACCTGCCATTAATAATAAAGCAAATAATAATCTCTACTAAAACTAATACATATAATACTTCAACCTAATATATATTGCTATATAAATAAGCTTAATACCACACATATTAATCATTCGCTCGACTATGAATACACCATAAGTAACTATATTCATCCAGCGAGGGACTAATAATAACCACTACTAAATTTTTAGATATAAAAATAATCTTAGCTCGAGTATATTATATATAATTTGACCATATATTAATAAATAGAAAAAATAAATATAGCCTACATACATATAATATATTCTTATCGCCGACATATAATAATATTTTGAGATACTATTATATATCTTTGCACGAATATTAATAAAATAATTTATTCTATTAATATTCTTTGCTCAACTATTATTAACTTTATAATAGTATTATGTACAAATTAAAAAAATTTATACAAAAAAATTAAAAAAGATTAAAAAAAATTAAAAAGATTTAAAAAATAAAATATAAAACAGAAAATAAATACAAATTAAAATAAGTAAAATATAAAATAAAATTAATATAAAAATAAATATAATATAAAATGATAAAATTCAAAAATAAAGCAATTGATTTTTTTAATAATATAATTTAATTAATTAAAATAAAAATTAAATAAAACGGAAAATAAGAATAAATTAGAAAAAAATCAAAAAAAATAGAAAAAAAAAGAAAATAAGAGTTAATAATATGTGGATAATAATTATAAAAAATAAAATTAAATGTGGAAAAAATTATAAATAAATCAAAATATATAATTAATTATATTATTTTTTTATAATTTTAAATAAATAAATAAGTGATAAATAAATAAAAATATTCAAAAATAAAGCAATTTAATTTTTTAATAATATATTTAGTTAATTAAAATAGAAATAAATTAGAAAAAAATAAAAAATAAAAAAAATATAAAAAATATAAAATATAAAAAATAAAATATAAAAAAATAATATAAAAATTTAAACAGAATAATATTAAAAATATTAATTAAATTAAAAAGGATTATTATTTTATGATAGACATTATAAACAAAAAAATTTTAAAATATTTTATTCATATTATTAAATTAGAAATATTTTCCATAAAAATTTTTAATTATTTTTTTATATATGAAATAAAAGATTTTAAATAATAAAACAAAAAGAATTGGTACAGAATTAAATAGTTTTAAGGGAATGAAAGATATTATGTTTAATATATGAAAAAAATATAATAACCTAATTTAAGGGATATAAAGGTTTTTGAATAGATGACTTTATATAGAAAATTATAATAATGAGATAGAAGTTTTTTGATAACATCTTATATCAAGTATACATAATTGCAAAATCTAATATTTTGCAATAATAAAAAATCTACTTGGATTTTGCAAAAGTTCATTTTAAATTTAAAATTTTTTAAAAACAAGATACTATTAAATCTTTAATAGTAAACTATAATTCCTTATTATAACTCAAAATTAAAAGCACATAAAAATAATAAATAAAAAATTAAATAAAATTTTTTAAATCAAAAATAAAAATAATAAAATTCAAAAATAAATTAATTATTTTTTTTATTAGTATAATTTCATTTCTGGAAATAAAAATTAAATAAAATTGAAAATAATAATAAATTAGAAAAAAATTAGAGAAAAAAAATAAGAGTTAACAATATGTGGATATTAAATATTAAAAATTAAAAAAAGTAAAAAATAAATTATATAAAAAAAATTATTATAATAATATAATTTTATATTTAAATTATAAATAATTAATTAGAAATAAAACGAAATATAAAATAAATAATAAAAAAATTAAAAATATAATAAAATATTAATTAATATAAAAAGTATTATTTTTTTCATTTGCTTTTTTAATAAAAATAAAAATCTTTAATGAATTTTGTATTTTTATTATATTATTAAATAGGAAATATTTTCCATAAAAATTTTAAATGCTTTTTTTATAAATGAAATAAAATATTTTAAATAATAAAATAACGGGAATTGGTATAGAATTGAATAGCTTTAAGTAAATGAAAGATATTATGTTTAATATATGGAAAAAATATAATAACTTAATTTTAGGGAAATAAAGGTTTTTGAATAGATAACTTTTTATAGAAAATTATAATAATGAGATAGAAGTTTTTTGATAACATATTATATCAAGTATACATAATTGAAAAATTTAATATTTGGGAATAATAAAAAATCTACTTGGATTTTGCAAAAGTTCATTTTAAGTTTATAATTTTTTTAATTCAAAATGCTGCAAAATATTTAATTAAAAATATAAGTATTATTTATGGCCAAAAAATAAAATGTTTTAATAAGAATATAAATTGAAAATTTTTTTTTAATCAAATTAATAAAAAAATAAAAATAAAAAATAGAATAATAAAAAGAAAATTATAAAATAAATTTATTTTAAATATATAAATAAATAATTAAAAATAAAATAAATAAATAATAAATAAAAATTAAAAAAAAATAAAAAAATATTAAAAAAAATTTTAATTAGATAAATATACTTGATGTCGATTTTTGTCGAAAAGTTTTTGTTGACAAATGGAAAAAAACAGAGTAAAATAGAAAAACAGACGGAGGTGAGAAAAATAAAAAATATATCAGTTCAGCAGTGGTTACCACTAGAAGAAATTCTTAATACAGGAATTATAAAAGTAAATAAAAATAAATATGTAAAAATATTAAAAATAATTCCAATCAATTATAATTTAAAATCAGATTTAGAAAAAAAGACAATTTTAAATTCATACAAAATTTTATTAAAAACATGTAATTTTAATATTCAAATTTTAATTCAAAGTAATAAAGAAGATTTAAGTCAACACATTAATAACATCGAAAAAAATATTCAAAAAAAAGAAAATAAATATTTAAAAGAAATATCAGAAAATTATATTAAATTTGTTCAAAAATTAAATTATTCAAGAAATTCTGCTTCTAAAGATTTTTATCTAATAATATCAAATGAAAATTTAGAAAATTTTGATTCAATAGAAATTGTTGAAAATGATTTAAAGGAAAAATATTTTAAAATAAAAGAATGTTTATCTAGATGTGGTAATGACGTTATTGAGTTAAACGAAAAAGAAGAAATAATTAAAATCTTTTATTCTTTATTAAATACAAGAAATTTTTTAAAAAAATAAAAAATAAAAAATAAAAAAATAAATAAAAAAATAAATAACAATAAAAAATAAATAAAAAATAAAAAATCATTTTTAAAATAAAAACATTTAAATTCAAAAATAAAAGAATTTAAATTTTTAATAATATAATTTAATTAATAAAAATAAAAATTTAAACAAATAAGAAAATAAGGATAAATTAGAAAAAAATCAAAAAAATTAGAAAAAAATAGAAAAAAAGAGTTAATAATATGTGGATAATATATAAAAAAATCAAATAAAAAGTGGAAAGGAAGTATAAAAAATAAATAAAATTATTAAAAATATAAAAGAAAATAAAAAAATAAACAATTTTATTGATGGAGTATTTACAAAAAAAGATTCAATATCACCAGCATATATTAATAAACAAAATCCAAAATATTTTGAAGTAGATAATTTATTTTATTCATCTTTAATAGTTGTAAATTATTATAGAGAGCAAACGGACCTTTTATTAAAAAATTTAGTAGAAACAAATATAAATATGAATATATCAATATTTTACGAAAAACAAGATAGTTACAAAACAATAAAAGATTTAACATATCACATTGGAAACGTTGGTGTAGAACTAAAAGAATCAAATGAAAACAGGCAAGATATAGACATCGCGGCATACACATACAATGATGCAAAATATATAAGAAAAGAAATTCAAGTAAATAATGAAGAATTATATTTTTTATATATTTATATAAATTTGTATGCAAATACAATAAAAGAATTAGAATATAATTTAAATAAAATTGAGGGTATAGCTCAAAGTAAAGGAATGCAAACAAGAAGAGCCAATTTTAGGCAAGAAGAGTGCTTTTTAGCAGGTTTACCAATAATGGAAAATAAGGAAATAATAAAAGAAGCAGCAAAAAGAAATATATTAACAACAGGACTTTTAGCAACATATCCATTTATATCATCAACAATTTTTGATAAAAATGGAATATTTATTGGTACAAATATTTATAATAATTCTCTGGTTTTTATAGATAGATATAATACTGAAAAATATAAAAATGCAAATATTTGTATTTTTGGAACAAGTGGAGCAGGTAAATCTTTTTATACAAAATTATTAATTTTAAGATATAAACTATTGGGAATAAAACAATATATAATAGACCCAGATAGAGAATATAATAAAATTTGCGAAAAATTAAAGGGAGTTGAAATAAAATTAGGCCCAACTTCGAATACATACATAAATGTTTTGGAAATTAGAAAGGAAAGCATAGAAGACGGAGAAAATGGATATTTGGCAATTAAAATAAGTAAATTAATTGGTTTTTTTAATTTAATATTTGGAGAACTAGACGAAGAGGAAAAGGCTTTATTGGAAGAAAAATTAATACAAGTATATAAATTAAAAAATATTAATTTTGATGATAAAAGTTTATATAATGAAAATGGAGAATTTAAAAATGAAATACAAATGCCAATATTGGGAGATTTATTTAATATTTTAGGACAAGATGAAAGAACAAAAAAATTTAAAATAAAATTAATTCCATTTGTTGAAGGTTCAATGAAATTTTTTAATAATTATTCAAATATTAAATTAGACAATGAATTAATCGTTGCAGATATTTATGATTTAGGAGAAGAAAATTTAAAATACGGAATGTATATTTTAATTGATATTTTTTGGGATGCAGTAAAAAAAGATAGAAAAGAAAAAAAGGCAATTTACTTAGATGAAATTTGGAGATTAATAGGAGTAACATCAAATAAATATGTAGCAAGTTTCATTTATAAGATTTTTAAGACAATAAGGAAATATGGAGGAAGTGGTGTTGCCATTACTCAGGACATCTCTGACATCTTTAGTCTAGATAATGGAACATACGGAAGAAGCATATTAAGCAATTCTAGTATAAAAACATTTTTTGCATTGGAAGAAGAAAATATTAAAATTTTAAGTGATTATGCAAACCTTTCAGAGAAAGAAAAGATTGAAATAAAGTCACTAAAAAGAGGGGAGTGTTTAATGTTTGTTGGAGATGATCATATATTAACAAAAATACAAGCATCTGAAAAAGAAAAAGAAATAATAGAAGGTGAGAAAATAAAAGATGAAAATAATTACCGCTATGAATAATCCAGAATTAAATGAAGAATTAAAAAAAGAAAAAAATATAGAAATAATTTGTAAAGATATTTTTTATAAAGAAGGTATTTTAGAAATTTTAGAAAATGAAATAAATTTAGATTATATTTTTATTAATTATGAATTACCTGGAGAAATTAAATTAAATAATTTAATTGAAAAAATAATAGAAAAAAATGAAAAAATAAAAATAATTATTTTAATAAAAAAAGAAAGTAAAAATAATTTATATAAAATAAAAAAAGAAAAAATCACAAAAAATAATCTAGAAATAATAAAAGATATAAAAAATAAAAATATTATTAGAATTTTTTATAATGAAAAATTAAATTTAATAGAATTAAAAAATTATAATAAAAATAATAATGAAAAAAAAGAAAATATTGAAGTAAAAAATAAAGAAAATAAAAAAATTATTTTTATTGGGGAAAACCAAGTAGGCAAAAGCATGACAATAGCAATGCTTACAAAGAATTTAGAAAATAAAAATAAAAAAGTATTAATAATAGAAATGAACAAAAAAGAACATGATTTATTATTTCTATTTGGAAAAAATAATAAATTAATTCATAAAAAAATAAAATTAAAAAATAAATATAAAATAAAAAATAATAATTATTATAATAAAAAAAATAATTTAAATATAATAAAAAAATTAATAATAAAATTAAATAAAAATACAGACTATTTATTTAATAATAAATTAATCAATTTTAAAAAAATAAAAAAATTAGAAAAATATTATACAGAATTTGATCCAGAAGCGAAGTTTCTAATTTTAGTAGCAGCACATAATGAAGAGGATGTTATAGAAAGTACCTTAGAAAATCTGGAAAAAATAGATTATCCGAAAGAATTATTTGATTTATATGTTGTTAATGATAACTCGACAGATAGTACGGGAGAGCTATGTGATAAACGAGGAGCTATGCATATAGATACAATAGAAAAGAAATTCCAAAGAGAAGGTGTGGGGAAATCAGCAGGACTTCAATATGCATTAAGAGCATTGGGATTCGAAAAGTTAAAAGAAAAATATGATATGTTATTAATTTTAGATGCAGATAATCATGTAGATAGTAATATCTTGAGAGAGATAAACTCTCAATGGTTATATGAAGGAAAGCCAGAGGCAATACAGACTTATTTAGATAGTAAAAATGCACAATCAATAATATCTGTAGGTTATGCTATATCTTATAATATAATGAATAGATTTTTCCAATTATCTAAAAAAAGATTAGGCTTAAATAATGCTATAGGTGGAACTGGGTTTGCAGTTAGAATGGATTGGTTAATAAATACAGGTGGATTTTGTTATAAATCACTAGTTGAGGATTTAGAGATGTCTATAGAGATATTTAAATCTGGAGGAAGAGTTTCATGGAATCACTTCACAAGAATTTATGATGAAAAACCAGATACACTAAAAGTAAGTATAAAACAAAGAATTCGTTGGTGTCAGGGTCACTGGTATGTAGCCTTTAATAATTTTGGGAGTTTATTAAAGGGATTTGTAAAATCTAAGTTTAATTTTAGATATATTGATCAATTGATATATTTATTTGGAATGGGGAAAGCAGTACAAATAGGTATATTATTAATTGCAATAGTACTTAGTTTAGTGTTGAATATAGGAATTGTGTTAGGATATCCATGGGCAACATTAAGTGGATTGGGTATGTTTATTCTAAAATGGATAATGCCAACAAATATATTGAGATTCATATTATCTTTCTATTCTTATATAGGATTACCGATATATGCAAATTATATAGATGGATCAATAAAAATTAATCCAATAAAGATGATTTGTGGAGTATTTGTAGTAGGAATAACATATATCTATACACAAATTGTTGGACTTATGAAGTGGAGAAACCAAAGTACGTGGGTAAAAACACCTCATAAACATAAAGATAAAAATTTAGCGTAAATACAAAATATAAATACAATGCGATTAATATAAAAAAGGGAAACGCTTGCAATTTAATTAGGAGGAAATTGTAGCAAAAATATAAAAAGTGGGAGAATTTTATGGTAAGAGTAATGACAGTATTCGGGACAAGACCGGAAGCTATTAAAATGGCGCCACTTGTTAAAGAATTAGATAGTAGAGAAAATATAGAGAGTATAGTTTGTGTAACAGCACAACATCGTCAAATGTTAGATCAAGTATTGGATACATTTGATATAAAACCACAATATGACCTAAATATTATGAAACAAGGTCAAACATTAACAGAAATAACAACTAGAGCTATGCAAAAGTTAGATGAAGTAATAAAAGAAGTTAAACCAGATATAGTTTTAGTTCATGGGGATACAACAACGACTTTATCAGGAAGTTTAACTGCTTTTTACAATCAAGTTTCTGTGGGACATGTGGAAGCTGGACTAAGAACATATGACAAATATTCACCATTTCCAGAGGAAGTGAATAGACAGGCGACTGGAATTATAGCTGATATGCATTTTTCACCAACTGAAGTATCTAAGAATAATTTATTAAAAGAAAATAAAACTGCAAAAGATATATATGTAACAGGTAATACAGCTATAGATGCATTAAAAACTACAGTAAAAGAAGACTACACACATCCTGTATTAGAAAAAATAGGACAAGATAAAATGATTCTTTTAACAGCTCATAGAAGAGAAAACTTAGGAGAACCTATGAGAAATATGTTTAAAGCTATCAAAAGAATATTAGAAGAGTTTGAAGGAATTCAAGTAGTTTATCCGGTACACTTAAATCCAATAGTAAGAGGAATCGCTAATGAAGTATTAGGAGAAAATGAAAAAGTTCACTTAATAGAACCATTAGAAGTTTTAGATTTCCACAACTTCTTAAATAAATCACACATAATAATGACTGATAGTGGCGGAATACAAGAAGAAGCTCCATCTTTAGGAAAACCAGTTTTAGTACTTAGAGATACAACAGAGAGACCAGAGGGAGTAGCAGCAGGAACTCTTAAATTAGCAGGGACAGAAGAAGAAACTATATATGAATTAACTAAACAACTTTTAGAGGATGAAGCTGAATATAGTATAATGTCTAAATCTAGTAATCCATATGGAGACGGACATGCAAGTAAATATATTGTAGATGCTATAATAGAAAAATTCGCTGAAATAGCAAATATGTGTAATTAACGAAGGTATATAAAGCAGTTTTTAGGGGGGATTATAATAGTTAATATATTTGAAAGATGCCTAGCTTTAATAATGTTAATAATATTATCACCATTATTATTATTAATAGCTATAATCGTAAGGATAGATTCTAAAGGTGAAATATTATTTAAGCAAAAAAGAGTAGGGAAAAATAGCAAAATATTTTATATATATAAGTTTAGAACTATGTCAGATAATGCCCAAAGAAGCATACCTAGTAATGAATTAATGAGCAAGCATGTAACTAAAATGGGAAAATATCTAAGAAAAAGTAGTTTAGATGAGTTGCCACAACTTATTAATATCATAAAGGGAGAAATGTGTTTTATAGGATATAGACCTGTAATACCTGAAGAGACAGATTTAATCTTATTAAGAAAAAAATATAAAATAGATGAGCATTTACCAGGACTTACGGGATGGGCTCAAATAAATGGAAGAGATAGTATTGATACATATGAAAAAATAGAACTTGAGAAGTATTACTATCAAAATAAGAATATACTATTTAATATAAAAATAACCTTAATGACTATTTATAAAGTAATAACTAGGGAATGTGTATATGACTAAAAACTTAAGAGATGTCACAGCGAATGTGGCATCTCTTTTTATATGCATATAAAAAGGACTATTGC
>ERZ827528.545-NODE-545-length-46081-cov-12.871247_pt1 | contig 46081 bp, 47 predicted proteins | sample MGYA00519768_ERZ827528 | MGnify/ENA primary metagenome ERZ827528 (study PRJEB31778, sample SAMEA3449343) | human gut metagenome | biome: human gut; feature: human-associated habitat; material: faeces | place: United Kingdom | collected 2010/2012 ...
CTGCCATCATAAGCATGCGTTTTACGTGGTACAGCAGCCCTCCCATCTCTGCGTGATGGTTTTTCTGTGCCGCCGGATAATACATCAGTTTCTCCTTATTGTCCGTCAGTTCCCGAATGCAGATATTTCTAAGATCCTGATCCTGAAAAGCCTCCGCTCTGCTGTAAATGTACTCATACATATCCGCCGGCTCTTCCGGTGCAGCTTTGATGTAGTCTTTCATAACCAGGTGGTCTTCTGCTGAAGTCTGGCGGATCCGGCTGACACGCAGCTGCTTCATGCCATTCCACTCGGTCACCTGCGCCTTGACTTTGATGATCGATCCTTCTTTGATTTTCTCCAGTCCCGGCAGTTCCTCATCGGCAATATCCCATTTCTTTGCGGAGATCTCGCCCGTGCAGTCCGCCAGCAGCAGATCCAGGTAAGCCTTCTTGTTTGAGCCGACCTTGACAGCAGAAGTTTTCACAAGGAAGTAGGAGATCAGTTCCTGGTGTGTTTTTATATCGGAAATGTATACGTCTTTCATGTTTTGCATCCTTTCAGAGTTTTCTCATCTATCGTTTATTATAGCATGATTTTTCCTTTGTTACTATCTCAACGCCTTTTATTTCTTTAGGTTCTAAAAAATATGTTGGGGTGGCTTGCAAATAGCGAGTCATCTTTTTTAATGAAAAGAAAGCATTAGAAGCCAGAATCCTGTAGAATAAAGCTGCGAAACAAATATCCAACAGAGAAAAGGAGGCAACTAATGCTCTACAGAGATTGTATCGAAAAACTGCTCCAATTAAAAGATGTAATTGTAACAAATATTGAATGTCAGGGCCGTGAAATGCATATATGGCTCAGAATGGAACAACGAATGCACTTCTGCCCTTGCTGCGGAACCATCACAGGCAAAGTCCACGATTACCGCACTCAACTTGTAAAAGATATTTCCATATCAGGATATGATACCATTCTTCACCTTAGAAAACGCCGTCATGTATGTCCTGAATGTGGCAAACGATTCGATGAACGTATAGATTTTCTGCCTCGATATCGACAGTTTACTAACAGAGTAAGTATGCAGATCTTCGAGCAGCTTAAGGAGTGCCGCAGCATTAAAAGTATTGCTGTGCAGAACAATATGTCACCTCCGACAGCAGCCAGGATCATCAATGAAATCGATTTTAAAACAGGCAAGCTCCCTCAGGTTCTGGCTATCGATGAGTTCAGAGGAAATGCAGAGGGCGAGAAATTCCAGTGTATTCTCGCTGATCCGGAGAACAGGAGGATCGTAGACATTCTTCCAAACAGAAAACATGATATGATCCGTCACTATCTGCTCAAATACAACAACCGTAAAGCTGTGAAGTTTGTTGTAATGGACATGACCGGCGGATACCGTAAACTGATGCATGAATTGTTTCCCCAGGCGAAGATCATCGTGGATAAATATCATTACGTGCGTCAGATCACCTATGCCCTTGAACGTGTTCGTGTAGAAGAACAGAAGAAATATTCAGAGCAATGGCGCAGATACTTCAAGCGAAGTAAATACGTATTGCTGAAAGATACCCGTAAACTGACAATGGAAGATCGTCTGCAGCTTGATAATATGTTTCGCATTTCAAAGGATCTATATAAAGCATATCAGCTGAAACAGCAGTTTGAACATGTAAAAGAAAGCAGCAGTCGTGAAGAAGCAGCCAAAAGGCTGAGCCGATGGATCATGGATGCACAGAAAAGCGGACTTATGGAATTCATAAAGGTGTCGTTCACTTATCAGAACTGGAGCAAGGAAATTCTGAATTCATTCGAATACCCATATACTAACGGATATATAGAAGGCTGCAATAACAGAATCAAGGTTCTCAAGAGGATATCATTTGGTATGCCTAGATTCGTAAGATTCCGTAGACGTATCATGCACATTATGTTAAATTAGAGCTGAACGGTAATCGGACATGGTTAAAACAGAATATTGAAAGACCAGCGAGCTACAGTGCAATATTATCTTTTAGTGTCCTTATGTCCGTAAAACCTTTCGAAAAGAATAAGCATATTCTACAGCAAACTATCTGTGGGATACTCCCGTAGGAGCCGATGAAAACAGCGTTTTTTCAAAAAATGAAAGAGGCTCTGAAATCCTTGGAGTATCCTCCACCCCAACATTCTTAACAGAGCCTTTCTTTATACATCAAAAACATGAAAAAAGAGAACCGTGTTGGCTCTCTTTTTAATTTCATTATTTGGATAGGTCTCTCTACTAATTGCGCAGGAAAAATTGTTTGTGGCTAGGCGCCAAGGATGCGAGCCTCGGAGCGTACTTATCGTACGTGAGAAGCGAGCATTCCGCAGGCAACAACGCCACGGGCAATTTTAACAAGCAATTACTCGATGATCTCAGTTACAACACCAGATCCAACTGTTCTTCCGCCTTCTCTGATAGCGAATCTCAGTCCTTCTTCGATCGCGATCGGAGTGATCAGGGAAATTGTCATTGTGATGTTGTCTCCAGGCATGCACATTTCAGTTCCTTCCGGTAACTGCAGATCGCCTGTTACGTCTGTTGTTCTGAAGTAGAACTGCGGTCTGTATCCATTAAAGAACGGTGTGTGTCTTCCGCCTTCTTCCTTCTTCAGTACGTATACTTCGCCCTTGAACTTTGTATGCGGGTGGATCGTTCCCGGTGCAGCCAGTACCTGTCCTCTTTCGATTTCATCTCTCTGAACACCTCTCAGCAGTGCTCCGATGTTATCTCCAGTTTCTGCTTCGTCCAGCAGCTTTCTGAACATTTCGATTCCAGTTACGACTACCTTTCTCTTTTCTTCAGTCAGTCCGATGATTTCTACTTCGGTTCCAACTGTCAGGCTTCCTCTTTCTACTCTTCCTGTTGCTACTGTTCCTCTTCCTGTGATGGAGAATACGTCTTCTACAGGCATCAGGAACGGCTTGTCGTTTGCTCTCTGCGGTTCAGGAATGTATTCGTCGATCGCTTCGAACAGCTCTACGATCTTGTCTCCCCACGGACCATCTGGATCTTCCAGTGCCATCAGTGCGGATCCTCTTACGATCGGTGTGTCATCTCCCGGGAAGTCATACTGGTCTAACAGTTCTCTTACTTCCATTTCTACCAGATCCAGCAGTTCTTCGTCATCTACCATATCACACTTGTTCAGGAATACGATGATGTATGGTACGCCTACCTGTCTGGACAGCAGGATGTGTTCTCTTGTCTGCGGCATAGGACCGTCTGTTGCTGCTACTACCAGGATAGCTCCATCCATCTGTGCAGCACCTGTGATCATGTTCTTTACATAGTCTGCGTGTCCTGGGCAGTCAACATGAGCATAGTGTCTCTTGTCTGTTTCATATTCAACGTGAGCTGTATTAATAGTGATTCCTCTTGCTTTTTCTTCTGGAGCACTATCAATTGCGCTGTAATCTTCGAATTGAGCTTGACCTTTTAAGCTTAACCATTTTGTGATGGCAGCTGTTGTTGTTGTTTTTCCATGGTCAACGTGACCAATTGTACCAATGTTTACGTGTGGCTTACTTCTAACAAATTTTTCCTTAGCCATTTTTATTTCCTCCTTATTTTTAATTTATAAATTTGAACATTTATAACTTTATTAATTAGCAATATATTAGATCAATTTTTATTTCTAATTATTATTGCTTTTTACTTGCAATCATATTCTATAACATTTTTATGAAAAAAGCAAGTAATTCATTTATAATACACCTGATAGTTACAATATATTTACTTTAATTCATAAATAGTTGTAGCTATCATGTATTAATTATTCAGCTGATTTCTTAGCTCTAGATGATACTATCTGATCTAAGATTGATTTTGGAACTTCTTCATAGTGTGATGGCTCCATAGCATAAGTTCCTCTTCCTTGTGTTTTTGAACGTAAATCTGTAGCGTATCCAAACATCTCTGAAAGTGGTATAAATCCTCTTATAACTTGGTTTCCACCTCTTGCTTCCATTCCTTCCATTCTACCACGTCTAGCATTTATGTCTCCAATAACATCTCCCATGTATTGTTCTGGAACTGTTATTTCAACTTTCATGATAGGCTCTAATAGAACAGATTTAGCTTGTTTACATCCTTCTTTGAATGCCATTGATGCAGCAATCTTGAAGGCCATTTCTGAAGAATCGACTTCATGGTATGATCCATCTACTAATGTAGCTTTGAAGTCTATAACTGGATATCCAGCTAATACACCACTCATAGCAGCTTCTCTTAATCCTTCTTCAACTGGCTTGATGTATTCCTTTGGAACAGCTCCTCCAACGATCTTGTTTTCGAATTGAACACCTGTTCCTGGTTCTAATGGTTCCATTTCAAACCATACATCACCGTATTGACCATGTCCACCAGATTGACGAACGAATTTACCTTGAACTCTAACTTTATTTCTAATAGTCTCTTTGTAAGAAACTTGTGGTTTACCTACAGTACATTCAACTTTAAATTCTCTCTTTAATCTGTCGACAATGATGTCTAAGTGTAATTCACCCATTCCAGCGATAATTGTTTGACCTGTTTCTTGGTCTGTCCATGTTTTGAATGTTGGATCTTCTTCAGCCAATTTAGCTAATGCAACACCCATTTTTTCACTATTTGCCTTATCTTTAGGCTCAATAGCTATATCAATAACTGGCTCTGGGAATTCCATTGACTCAAGGATTACTGGATGATCAGGATCACATAATGTATCACCTGTTGATACATCTTTTAATCCAACACCAGCAGCAATATCTCCTGCATATACTTTGTCTAAGTCTTGTCTATGGTTAGCATGCATTAAAAGAATTCTTCCCATTCTATCCTTCTTGTCTTTTGTTGCATTTAGGATAGTTGAACCTGCTTCACAAGTTCCTGAATAAACTCTGAAGAAGCATAATTTTCCTACGAATGGATCAGTCATAATTTTAAATGCTAATGCTGAGAAAGGTTCTTTATCACTAGTTTTTCTTTCTACTTCATTTCCTTGTTCATCTACACCTTTGATTGGTGGAATGTCAAGTGGTGATGGTAGATAGTCAACTATTGCATTTAACAATTCTTGAACACCCTTGTTCTTATATGATGAACCGCAAGTCATTGGAACTAATGTATTAGCAAGAGTTCCTTTTCTTAATCCTCTCTTGATTTCTTCTTCAGATAGTTCTTCACCATCTAAATATTTCATCATTAATTCATCATCTTGTTCAGCAGCTGCTTCAATCATTTCTTGTCTATATTTTTCTGCATCAGCTTTCATATCATCAGGAATATCACATTCTTCAATGTCTTTTCCTAAATCATCTTTATGAACAAAAGCTCTCATTTTTATTAAGTCAACAATTCCCTTAAATTCATCTTCTTTACCTATTGGTAATTGAATTGGAACAGGGTGACAGTTTAATCTTTCTTTCATTTGGTCTATACAAGCATAGAAATCTGCACCAACAATATCCATCTTATTTACATAAGCCATTCTTGGTACTTGATATTTATCAGCTTGTCTCCAAACTGTTTCTGATTGTGGTTGAACTCCACCTTTTGCAGCTAAAACAAGAACTGCACCATCAAGTACTCTTAATGATCTTTCAACCTCAACAGTGAAATCAACGTGACCTGGAGTATCAATAATATTAATTCTATTACCTAACCAGTGGCATGTTGTAGCAGCTGATGTGATTGTAATACCTCTTTCTTGCTCTTGAACCATCCAGTCCATAGTAGCAGCTCCATCATGAACTTCTCCTATTTTGTGTGTTCTTCCAGTATAAAAAAGTATTCTTTCAGTTGTTGTTGTTTTTCCCGCATCAATGTGGGCCATAATACCTATATTTCTTGTTTTCTCTAAAGGAAATTCTCTTCCGTTTCCGGCCATAAATTTTTCCCCTTTCCACAAATTTTAATTTTTAATTCTGAGTAAATTATTGCTAATTTACTTAAAATATTAGAACTTGTAATGAGCAAAAGCCTTGTTAGCTTCAGCCATTTTGTGCATATCTTCTTTCTTCTTAAATGCTCCACCATTTCCTGCAACAGCATCCATGATTTCGTTAGCTAGTTTTTCAGCCATAGTTTTTTCATTTCTTGTTCTAGCATATTTAACTAACCATCTTAATCCTAGAGTCTGTCTTCTCTCAGGTCTGATTTCTAGTGGAACTTGATATGTTGCTCCACCAACTCTTCTAGCTTTTACTTCTAGAACTGGCATAACGTTATTTAATGCTTCTTGGAATACCTCTAATGGCTCTCTTCCAGTCTTTTCTTTGATAATATCAAATGCATCATAAACGATTTCTTGAGCAACAGTTTTCTTACCATCTAACATAACATTGTTTATTAATTTTGTAACAACTTTGCTATTATATATTGGATCTGGTAATACGTCTCTTTTTGCTATAAATCCTTTTCTTGGCACTATTCTTCCCTCCTTTATAAATTTTGATGTAAAACCTACACCAAGGTACTCTGAGATTATAATAATCTCCGTATAGTGCAATCTATCTCAAATTTAAGTACAAACTTAAATCAATTATAGTGCACTATTAAAGCTAAAGACTTCTCTTTATTTCTTTGGTCTCTTTGCTCCGTACTTAGATCTTGCTTGCATTCTATCTTTAACGCCTGCAGTATCTAATGTTCCTCTTATAATGTGGTATCTAACACCAGGAAGATCTTTTACTCTTCCACCTCTTATAAGAACAACGCTATGCTCTTGTAAGTTATGTCCGATTCCAGGAATATAAGATGTTACTTCATAGCCATTTGATAATCTAACTCTGGCAACTTTTCTTAGTGCTGAGTTTGGCTTCTTTGGTGTAACTGTTTTAACAACTGTACAAACACCTCTTTTTTGTGGTGCTCTTCTATTTGTTTGTTTATTCTTCATTGTGTTGAATCCATGTTGAAGAGCTGGAGATTTTGACTTTGTTGTTGAACTTTTTCTTCCTTTTCTAACTAATTGATTAATTGTTGGCACTTAAATTTCACCTCCTACAATAAAATACTGCTATTTAGATAGCACAGTCTGCCATCGTAAATAACAGTATTATTTTATCATGGTTTATTTGTAAAGTCAATGGTTTAAGCTCATATTTGTTTATCTTTATGATTCAAATTTATAAATATAGCTTAAACTTTCTGAAATTAAAAATCAGTTTCAACTATTTCTTCATATTTATCTGCACCTGCTAATGAATAAATATTAACTATTACAGAGATTTTTCCATTTTCATTTAAAAACATTGAATTCGTATATGAGCAATTGTCATCTGATATTGTTTTGTTTAATTGTTCAGTATATGCTGCATCATCTGATAATTTATTATATTTAGCTACATACTTTTCTTTTGTAAGTTCTTTTAATTTTGCTACAAATTCACTTTCTGTAACATTTCTTGATTTTAATAAATTTTCATTTGTTATTATTTTTCCAGTATACATATCAACATTATATGCATGGTAATATATGCAATCATTTGGATATTCTGCTGATACAACTAATGATAAAATATTATCATGTATATATGACTTATATTTTATATTTGTTGCTGCTCCATCTTCCTCTGCTCTTGTTTTATAATAGATATATACTTCATCATTTATACTTTTTACAGACTCAGAGTCAATATTTATAGCAGGAATATTATATGAACCTTCGCTTGTAATCTTGTTATATACTGAATATATAAGATCTTTCGATTCATCTACTTTTTTAACTTTCTTTGTTTCATTTTCTGTAGATTCATTATTTTCTTCAACATTTTTGATTTTATTCAATGCTACATTTTCATTGTTTTTATTTCCATTGTTCTTGTTGTAATAAATGTACATCCCCATCATTGCTATTATTAATAAGAATATTATTACTATACAAACTACAGTCCCAAGACTAACATTTAATTTCTTTTTCTCTTCCATCTTTTTCTCCAATCTTATTTAGTTTAAACCAATTTTTATCTTTCTTGTTCACTTTGCATTTGTTTTAACATTTCTGTATTATCACCAAAAGTTATGCTTCCACCGTTAAATAAGCCTTCAATGTTTTCTTTTCCTTTATTACTTTCCTGAATTGCACTTGAACCAGTCCAACCGTAAGTATTAAATATACTTCCGTGATTTGTATTAGCAACTTGTATACATACCATTTCTTTGTTACTTGAATCTTGTAAATCTTTCTCAATCTGTTGCTTGTCTATGCCCTTTTCTTTGCAATACTCATCCCATGTTTTTGTTCCAGAAGAATATAAAATACTCTGATTTCCATTTTCATCAGTATGGAGAATTGCTCTATTGTATATTTCCACTAAAGTATCTTGATTAATTGTTCCTCTTCTTCCTCTTCCTGTTGAATCCTCTGTATATTGTATTCCTGCTTTAGCAATATATTGCTTTGTTTCTGATCCTTCAGTTAATTGTTTTGCATCATGATAAACAAGTTTTTCTTCATCAACATTTTCTTTTGTGTCGGTCTTTTGTTCCTGTGTAGCTTCATTAGATTTTTCTGCATTATCTTGCTTTTGCGCCTCTAGAATAGCATTATTTTCTTGCTGTGTTCTATCACTTTCATTGGTTTTTGTATCCTCCATTACCAAATTATTTGATTGCATATCTTTTATATCTTTTAATTGGTTTGCTCTCATATTTATTCCAGCAACCATTCCTATCGTTGCAACTGCAAGTCCTGATAGAACCATAATTTTTTTCTTATTGTCTTTGAATGTTCCCTTTACTTTAGTAGAAAATCCTTTTATAGTTTTCTTAACATTTTCTCCTCTATTTTTTGTATCTTTTCTATAAAATATTTTCTTAGGGCTTTCAGCTTCTGCTCTTGTCTTTTCATTTCTTCTGTATACTATTTTTTCACTAGGATTTATAGTTTCTCTTGGAGTTTGTTTTGCACTGCTATCTCTTCTATAAACATTTTTTTCTAGCGAAGTATGTTCAGGTTTTACATCTACTATGCTATTTTGAGGTCTTTGGAATAATCTTCTAAACCAATTTTTCATTTTTGTGAAAAATCCTACTTTTTTAGGTAAATTTGGATTTACAGTTCCACCATCTACTGGTTCCTCAAGATTTGCTTCATCATCTTTTCCTGTAGCTATAGGATTCATTGTATTATTTAATAATCCAGCATCATTTTCACCCAGCTCTATATTACGATAAATTTCAGCTGCCATCTCCTTTGGATCTATAGTACTTATTGGAGTTACATCTTCACTATTTTGCTCTTGCTCATTAATTCCATCTAGATGGACTGCAAAATCATCTTTTGATGGCATTGTTTCATGTTCTGGCTCCTGTGGGGCTACTTTTTTACCTTCATGTTCTCCTTCAATCGTATACCCTACTTGACCATCTGGTATTTCATGAAAATCAGCATAAATCATATCATTTTTTTCACCTTTCTTCTGACTCTTAGCTGCATCTCTTCCTCTATTCCAATAATCCTCACCTTTTTTTACATCTCTTCTAGGCATATCAATTCTAATTCCTTTCTATAATTTTTATTTACTACCTATATCATGGTTTATCCCTTGCTGATTTTGCCTATTCATCCTATTTAGTATAGCATTGATTTCTTCTGTTGTTACAGGCTCAGCTTTAGGAGCAAAATCATTTCTTGCGGGTTCATTATTTCTATTAATTTTAGTTGGTGTTTGAGCTAACACATTTGGCATATTATCTTTTTTAGCACTATCAAATGACTCCGCTCTACTATTCTTATTGTTTCCTTCAGTTATCTGTAATGGCTTATTTTTATTAAATAATTTATTTTTTAAATCTTCTATCTTCCAAGCAAGTTTAGTAGACCAACTTGCATTTACTTTTGCATAGCCTCTTAAATTATGAGCCAAATCTTTTAGTTCCATGTAATCACTTTGGGACATATTAGCTTTTTCTTTTAAATCATAAGTAACATCAAATAAGGAATTATCTCTTCTATTGCAATAACTATCTAAAGCATTCATTATACACTGTTTTGCATTATTCATAGTACTAGTCATCTCATATCCATTAGCCAATTGATTATATGTTTGAGTTTTATATTTTTCTATTATTGCTAATATGATATTGCCATCAATAGCTCCATTATCTATGTCTTTCATTATTCCAATATACTTATTCATCTCAGAATCTGAAAATAATCTTCTTCCCAAAACTGTACTATTTGAAAGTTCATCCAGTATATTTTTCTTTAATCTTTCTCTATCAAAGCTGTAGTTTTTCGTTTCTCCATTTATATACATATATCCATTAGATACACTAACTTTCATCATATCTTGAGCATTATTCACCGCATTTTGAGTATTAACTACTCTTTGGTTTGGCATTTTCATATTTGAAACTAATCTAGTATTCATTGGCTGACCATTATACGATCTTGCGCTGTTCACTTGCTGTGTGTTATCTACTCTATCACTTGCAAACTGTTGCATGCTTTCCTTATTAGAACTTGGATTAGCTGTTCTAACAATTGGTCCATTATTATTTTCAAAAGCATTTTCTTCTGGTACAACATGTTGTTTGTCTTTACTCTCTAAAGTTTCCTCGATTTTTTCATTTAGCATTTCAAAATATTTTTTTCTCGCAAGATTTTCTGGTATCTCTTTAAATAATTCAGGATATTTTTGATAAAAGTCTTCAAATCTCATTGGATCATATATATTTAAATGTTTCTTTATTTCATCTTGTACCATTTTTTCTTTTTGTACAGACTCATTATATTGATTAATCACACCTGTAAAGTCAATATCTTGCTTTTCAGCATCAGCATAATTAATTTGCGGAGCATATGCATCCATCGAGAAAAATTCTACATCTTGATTTAATTCCTCTGCTTTTGTAACAGTCACATCAGCAATAAGGCTTGCAATTTCCTTATTAAGCTGAGTTATCTGACCTTTTTGTTGTTTAATTGTCAATTTAATCTGATTTACAGTTGTTTCTAATGGTTGTAAATCTTCTTTTATTTTCTCTAGTTTTAAGTTTATAGCAATTTCTTCTTCCTTATTTTTCATTCCATCTTGGGCTTGCAAAGCCATTGCTTCTTGAAAAAAATCCTCATATTCTTTTTTCTTGCTATCGTATTCATCTTTTATAACTTTTAGACTTTCTTCTAAAGATGCCATTGATTGACTTTTCTGTCTTTTTTCATTAATTTTTTCACTTACCTGCTGTCTTGTATTTTTTAATTTTTCAAGCTCAATATCAACTTCACTTTTTTCAGCAGTTTCTACGGTTTCTGCATTTAATTCTGCTACTTTTTCTGATTCTGTTTCTAACTTACTATCTTCTTCTCTACGCTGTTCTTGCTCGTTTTTCTTTTCTTCTAATTGTCTGATTTTTCCATCAAGTTTATTTAGAATTTCTTCATCTTCCATATTATCTCTCCATATTATTTATCTGTAATGTCAAAACTTGAATATCCATAGTCAAAATCTGATTGTGGATATGTACCTGTTTTGCTTAGCTCTTTTCTTATAGTTTCACTATCATCATCTAAATATGTATCTTCATTTATGGATTTTCCAGAATATAATCTTTTTACCTTCGATTTTTTCTTAAAAATCCACTGAATCCTCATTAATATATGTGTATTAATTTTAGCATATCTACGCGCATTGTATGCAATTTTTTCAATTTCCTTTTTTTCTATTGTAAGTGCATTTATTTTTTTCTTTAAATCATATTTTATATGTAAATATCTACTCTTAGCACTCGTATCACTACATAATCTGTAATATTCATCTAAATATTGATTGGTCAAATAGCGAATCTGATTTGCAACTTTCTCATATTCTACATTTTCATTTACTATAGTTTCGTCCTGACATTCCTTTATTATTACATAAATAACATTTCCATCTGCTAACTCATAATCAATTAGCATCATTAGATTATCATAGTTTTTAATATCTTCATCATTCCAAAAAGTTTTTCCATTAAAGTATTTTTTATTAAATAATTCTGTAATTTTTTCTTTTACAGCACTTTTATAATATTCATACTTATATTCTTTACCATTTATTTCAATGTATCCACCAGAAATCTTGATATTTAAATCATGTAAATTCATACTGAATTCGCTTATTGGGCTTTTAACTAATTGCCTTATTCTCTTTAAATATTTATTACTGTATTTTTTCTCAATTTCTTCAAGTTCTTTGCTTTTGTCACTAGAGCTTTCCTTAACTTTCTTCATATCAGCATTTAACTGTGAAAGCTCTTCATTTATCTGAGAAATTTCTTGTTCTCCTGATTTAATTCTTCTAACATCTAATTCAGTTTTTAATGCTTCTTGTATGCTTTTCTTTTCATTTTCTAAACTTGAAATTTTAATATTTAAAGTTTCAATCAAGTCCTCTTTCATTTTATTTTCTCCTGTGAATTTATGTAAACTTTCAAGTAAATACTTTTAATCATAATAATATTATCACTACAAGTTTTCTTTCTCAACAATGTTACACAAATAAAAAAAAATTGTCATACAATTGAAATATCGTATAACAATTTATTTTCTAATCTATTATATCTAAAGCCCTATTGCTTAGTTTCTCATATTTTAATTTCTTATCTTTAATGTTTTCATCAAGTGGTGGCAATATACCATAATTTGCATTCATAGGCTGGAATTTTTCATTTGGTGTAGATATATAATTTGCTAATGCCCCTATCATAGTCATTTTATTTGAAACTGCATTTAATATTTTTTCGTCATTATTTTTCTTTAACTTATTTGCTGCATCAATTCCGGCAACAAATCCTGATGAGATTGATTCAACATACCCCTCAACACCAGTTATCTGTCCTGCAAAATATACATTATTGTTTTTAAGTAAATCATATTTATTATTTAATAACATTGTAGAATTAATAAATGTGTTTCTGTGCATTACTCCATATTTTGCAAATGCTGCATTTTCTAGACCAGGAATCATTGAGAATACTCTTCTTTGCTCGCCATATTTCAAATTCGTTTGAAATCCTACCATATTATATAATGTTGCTTCACTGTTGTCTTGTCTTAATTGAACTACTGCATACGGTCTTTTTCCTGTTCGTGGATCATCAAATCCTACTGGTTTAAGAGGTCCAAATCTTAATGTATCAATTCCTCTTTTAGCCATTACTTCAACCGGCATACAACCTTCAAATATTTCTCTTTTTTCGAATTCATGTAATGTTACAATTTCCGCTTGAGTTAAAGCATTCCAAAACCTTTCATATTCTTCTTTATTCATAGGCAAATTAATATAACTACATGTATCTTTTCTATCAGACTTTTGTAAGTCTACATTTTCTATTTTTTCAGTATTATACTTAGATATCCTGCATTTCCATTCGTCAAAGCTTTCGTCTTTTCCTTTTTCCTGTTCATATCTGTCACCATAAAATGCAATATTAAAATCAATGCTTTCCTTTTCTATAATTGGTGCTGCAGCATCATAAAAATGTAAACTTTCATTTCCAATTAACCTACTAATTCCGGCAGATAATCCATCAGAAGTAAGTGGACCTGTTGCAATTATTACAATGCCATCTTCAATTAAATCTTCTATATAAATTTTATCATTTCCATTATCTTCTTCAGGTTTACTAGTTACTTCTTTTCTAATTATTTCAATAAAGTCATTATTTTCAATCTCTCTAGTAACTCTTTTTGAAAATTCTTCTCTATCCACTGCCAAAGCCTGACCAGCAGGAACACTGGTTTCGTCAGCAATTTTTATAAGTAATGAATCCATTCTTCTTAGCTCTTCTTTTAATAAACCACAAGCATTTGTAAGTAAATTTGACTTAAATGAATTGCTACATACTATCTCTGCTAGATCATCATTCGAATGAGCCGGAGAATATTTGTTAGGTTTCATTTCATATAATTTTACTTTTATTCCTCTTTTTGCAATTTGGTAAGCTGCCTCGCAACCTGCAAGACCACCACCTATAATTGTAATATAATCTTTCATAATTTTTCCTCATACTTTTATTGGCGAAAATGCACATTCATTTCCGCCAACATATTATTCAAATAAATTCATAATTTCGTCTTTTGATAGCTTACTAATAAATGTTTCCTTAGTTGATAACATATCATCTGCAAGTTTTGCTTTTCTTTCTTGTAAATTGTATATTTTCTCTTCTATTGAATTTTTAGTAATAAGCTTATATACTTGAACATTTCTTTTTTGTCCTATTCTGTATGTTCTATCTGTTGCCTGATTTTCAGCAGATAAATTCCACCATGGATCATAATGGATTACCATATCAGCTCCAATTAAGTTAAGTCCTGTTCCACCAGCTTTTAATGATATTAAAAATACCTTTATGCTATCATCATTATTAAACTGATTTACCAAGTTCATTCTTTCATCAACTTTAGTTTGTCCTGTTAGCTTCAAATATTGTATGTTTTCCTGCTTTAATGCTTTTTCTAAATACCAGAACATTGATGAATAACCTGAGAATAGTAAAATCTTATGACCTCCTGCTACTGCATCTTTTATAATTTCTATACACTGATTTAATTTACTACTTTCTCCATTATAATTTTCAATAAATAATCCTGGATGACAGCATATCTGTCTTAATCTCATTAATAATGCAAGAATCTTAATCTGACTATTTGCAACTCCATTTTCTTCAAGCTCTTCTTTTGCTTCTTTTTTAGCTGATTTTAAATATGAAACATATAAATCTCGTTGCTCGCCTTCCATTTCATTATTTAATACTGTAATCGTTTTTTCTGGCAATTCTGTTAAAACCTTTTCCTTAATTCTTCTTAAAACAAATGGCTCTATCATTGCTTTTAATTTTGTCATCGCATAATTGTCTTGCTCTTTTGAAATTGGTGTTTCGTAATTAATCTTAAATTTATTGTATGTAAATAAATATCCTGGCATTATAAAATCAAATATTGACCATAATTCCGAAAGCGAATTTTCTATCGGTGTTCCTGTTAATGCATATCTTGTGTCTGCCTTAATTTCCTTTATTGCTCTTGCATTTTTTGTATTGTTATTTTTTATATACTGAGCCTCATCTGCAATTATGTATCTAAAATTATAATTGCATTCTTTGTAAATATCTATATCCCTTTTTAACAAATCATACGAAGTTATAACTATATCAAATTTATGAATTGATTTAATTAGTTCACTTCTTTCTTCTGAGCTACCTGATATTACTGCAGTTTTCAAATCTGGTGTAAATTTACTAGCTTCTTCTTTCCAGTTAAGACACAAAGAACTTGGACACACTACTATAATAGACTTTTGTTTTTCATTATTTTTTCTTGTCTCTTCAATATATGACATTATTACTGCTAACACTTGAACCGTTTTTCCAAGGCCCATATCATCAGCTAAGATTCCACCTAATTTGTATTCATCAAGTGTTTTTAACCAATCAAATCCAACTTGCTGATATTCACGTAATTGTGCATGCAATCCTTCTGGAAGCTTATAATTTTCTGAAATTTGTCTGCTATACACATCATCAATAAGCTGCTTATATGATTCACTCTGCTTTATTACTGCATCATTTTGCTTTAAAATTTTGTCCAAATATAAGCTACGATATACTGGAAGTTTAAGATCTCCACTAATTAGTTCCTTGTAGCTTGTTCCCGTTCCTTCTGAAAGTTTTGATAACATGTCTAAAGTTTCATTTTCACTTAAATCAATAAAATCTCCATTTTTTAATCTATGAAACTTCTTTTTTAATGTATATCTTTTCATTATCTCTTCAATTTCAGATGGCTCTAAATCAATACCTGAAAGATTTACATTTAATAAATTATTTTCTATTTTTACACCTATTGAATTTATTTTAGGAACTTTTATTTGTTTACTTCTAAATGCCTCTGTTGCTAATACTTCAAAATGAGAAATGTAATATTCAATTCCTTCTTTCAAAAATTCATAAATTTTATCATCATTTACAAGTACCAATTTATTATCTGCACCTAGCATAAATCCCGAATTTTTAAATTCATCTAGTGTTTGTGATTCTGCTATTGCGTTTCTTGGAATATTACTATCAATTTTTTCAAAAGGACTAAATTCAATATCATCATACGCAAATTTTACATCAGCTGTTATATAATTACTTGGATTGTAGTCAAGATACACTTTTACTTTAAGCTCTTTTGGCATATATCTTTTTAGCTCTTCTTGATCTACACCATTTAATTCTATATCACTTCCTAGTTTTGGCATAATTAGTGAATAAAAATCCGCAAATTCGTCTTTTCTAAAAACTATCTCTTTAATAAAATTTATTCTAAATATATTTAATAATTTTAAAACTGTATTTTCAAATTTGTATGAACATCTATATAGTTTATTATCTCGTAAAAAATATATGTACTCTTTTCCTTTTATCACAGAATATGCAAATATGTCTTCATCTGTTGTAACTGCATATTCGCTCTTGCTCTTGTCAATTATATTAAATTTTATTTCTGGCTCTGAATCTATAAATTTTATTTTTTCACTATCATATTCAGTTTCCATGGCAATTTCTTGCCCATTCATTGCCTCAAAAAAATCATCCATTCCAGTGCTTGTTAATACTATATGAGAATTATTTAGCACACTGACATAGTATTTATCTGCACTTTCATTAGTATATTTTATGATTTCAGCATATTTCATTAAGAAATTCAAAGCTGGAATGCTCGAGTCTTCAAAAGCATCTTGTGTATGTACAAAATCTAATTTAAGTCCATATCTAAATTTTGCTTTACTTTGCATTCTGTCATAAAATTCAGGCAAATTCTTTATTTTATACATTTGTTTATTGCCAATCTTAAACTCAACTTTGACATCTTTTGAATTTTGATTATATATCATAACTGGCTCTAGTTTGATTTTTTCAGCTTGAATAGTACCTTTTTCTGCATGTGATTGTTCTTCTTCATAAAAAGTACTTATCATTTGTCTATAGATTCTATATTTCTCATTATTTATTTTTTTGCTTTTTGTTATAGTTTGTGTATTTTCTTCATTGCTTCCAGCAAATAATTTCGCATAATTTGAGTTATTGTTAAATTCAATTGTTGTCGCTAAAATATGTCTACATGTTCCATAAGTAGATTCATAGTCTGGACACGTACAACGCAAATCATCTATCTCTCCGTCTTTTGCTGATATGTATGTATCATAATCTCCATGATGACCTTTAACAACTCCATGAATTGAAAAATTACTTTCATCATGATATGTAACTTTAGTGATTGTCACACTTCTATTTCTTACTATTTCTTCTGCCTGTTCTCTGTCCTCCTGCGATGCTGCACTCTTTAGTTCATCTAAAATCACATCTTTAATAACCACAGACTTTTCCTCCATCCCGAAATTCAAACACAAAAGTTTTTTCTCTTTTCAACAGTTATCTATTATATAACAAAAGTCTAGTTTTGACAAGGCATATTTTCTTTTTTCATGCAAAGAAAATTCATTTTTATTTTCCACTTGACGAAAAAAAAGACTCCTTAATTTAATTCATTAAAGAGTCCTTTTCATTATTTATTAGTCATTTCTTCTTTTGCTAATAATTCATTCCACCTTTTATCAACTTCTTTTTGAAATTCTTCTATCATCCATTCATTTCCTGGTTTAAACATATGTTTAAAACGTTTTTGTGGTTTTAAAAATTCTTCAACAGGAAGCTTTTTGGCCGGCTTATAAGTAATATGGTAAACACCGTGATCTACCTCATACAAAGGCCAGTAGCATGTTTCTATTGCTAATTTGTTCATTAGCATTAAATCTTCTGTTGCATATCCCCATCCTCTTGGGCATGGTGAAAGAACATTTAGGAATTTTGCTCCTGGTGTATAGATTGCTTTTTCTGCCTTTTCATATAAATCTTTAAAATTCATATATGCTGCTGTTTGAGCAACATAAGGCAAATGATGTGCAACCATTATCTCTGTAAGATCTTTTCTTGATTGCATTTTACCTGCTATAACTTTTCCAACTGGTGATGTTGTTGTATCAGCGAATTTAGGTGTTGCTGATGATCTTTGTATTCCAGTATTCATATATGCACCATTATCATAGCAAACATAAGTCATATCATGACCTCTTTCCATTGCTCCTGACAAGCTCTGGATTCCTATATCATAAGTTCCACCATCTCCACCAAAACATATAAATTTAGTTGTTTCATCTTTAGGTAATTTACCTTGTTTTTTTAATGATTTATATGCTGCTTCAACTCCAGATTCTGTTGCAGATGCTGATTCAAATGCTGTATGAATATATGAATCAGTCCATGCTGTATATGGATATATACATGTTGAAACTTCCATACATCCTGTTGCATTTGATACAACTACATGATCATCTTCATGTACTGCACGCAATATCATTCTTGCTACTACTGGTGCTCCGCATCCTGCACACATTCTATGTCCTGCTGTAAACCTTGATGGCTTTTTAGCAACAATTTCTTTTAGATTATACATAAATTTTTCCTTTCTTGCTTTTTAGGCATTTTTCTCTTTTAGTCCAAGATATCTATATGGATTACTCATATCTTTTAAATCTTGTAACTCTTTATACACTTGATTTATCTCTTTTTCAGTCACATCTCTACCACCAACACCATAAGTGTAATTTATCGTATTAACACAGATTCCTTTTACAAACATTCCAGATACTACATCTTCAAATAAAGGCCCTCCTGTTGCATTCAAAAATGGTACTTTATCTAAAACAGCTACTGCTTTTGCTTTTGATAAAGCTTCTGCGATTTCTTCTCCTGGGAATGGTCTAAACATTCTTATCTTTAAAAGTCCTGCTTTTATTCCTTGCTTTCTCAATGAATCAATAACATTCTTTACTGTTCCAGCTGTTGAATTCATACATACAATTACATATTCTGCATCTTCTAATTTATATCCTTCAAAGAAATCATATTTTCTTCCTGTCATTTTCTCAAAATCTTTTGCAACAGCTCTTATAACCTCTTTTGCATTTTCCATAGCAACTGCTTGTTGCTTTTTATGCTCTGTAAGATATGGTTGTAAATCCATTGGGCCAACCGCGATTGGTTCTTTTTTATTTAACAAATAATGTTTAGGATTATATGTTCCAACAAATTCTTTTACTTTCTCATCTTCTATAAGTTCGATATTTTCAATAGCATGTGATGTAATAAATCCATCTTGACATACCATAAGAGGTAACATTACATTCTCGTTTTCTGCAATTCTATGAGCCATAATCATGTTATCATATGCTTCTTGATTTGTTTCTGAAAATAACATTATCCATCCGCTATCCCTTACTGCCATAGCATCTGAATGATCACTGTGTATGTTAAGTGGACCGGAAATTGCTCTATCAACAAGTGACATAACGATTGGCAATCTTGAGCTTGATGCAATCTGAACCATCTCCCACATATACTCTAGTCCATTTGCAGAAGTTGCTGTCATTGCTCTTGCTCCTGCCGCTTCTGCACCAATGCACGCACCCATTGCACTATGCTCACTTTCAACAGCTACAAACTCTGTATCAACTTGTCCATTGTCTACATATGTAGAAAAATACTGCGGAATTTCCGTTGAAGGTGTTATAGGAAATGCAGCAACAACATCTGGATTTATTTGCTTCATAGCATACGCTGTAGCTTCATTACCACTTAAACGCTCTCTAATACTCATATTAGTTTTCCTCCTCTTTCATGATAATTGCTCCAAAAGGACATACTTTAGCACAAACTCCACATCCTTTGCAATAGTCAAAATTAAAATCTTTTCTATTCAAATCTTCTCCAACAGGAATAGCATCTTCAGGGCAAACTGGATAGCATAATCCACATTGTTTGCACTTTTCTGGAATATATTCAGGCCTCATACTTCTCCAATCACCTGTTTTAAATTCTCTTGCATTTCCTGCATCATATATTGTTCCACCTGGAGTCATATCTTCCCAAGGTGTATTTTTATCAATATTCATAATCTTCAATTCCTTTCTATTGAATCTTCTTAACTTGCTCAAGAGCAAGCTTTAATGCCTTCATATTTCCATCAATAACTTCTGGCTTTTTAGCAAATTTATGTTTAAAGGAATCTTGCATATCTTTTATAAAATCATCTTCTGGCATTATTCCAGCGACCTTCACAATTGCTGCTAACATTGGAGTATTAGGAAAATATTTTCCTAGTGCCTCTTCTGAAACTTTTCTTGCATCTATTGTATACACGCTTCCTTTGTATCCTTTAAGCAATGGTGCAATCTCGTCAATTCCTTTAGTTGTATTTATTACAATAGCTCCATCTTCTTTTAATCCTGATGCAACATCAACGGCTTTAAGAAGTGTATCATCAACTACAACCACATAATCTGGTTCATAAATGTTACTATGTACTCGAATAGGACTCGTACTAATTCTATTATACGCAGTTATTGGAGCTCCCATTCTCTCTGGTCCATATTCAGGAAATCCTTGAATGTATTTTCCTGTATTGAAAGCTGCATCTGCAAGTAGAAGTGATGCTGTTTTAGCACCTTGACCTCCTCTTCCATGCCATCTGATCTCGATTAAATCTTTCATGAACTGCCTCCTTTATTGTATTTATATTATATAAGTATTTTCTTTTATTTATACAAAATAAGTATATATTTATTCGCCTATAAAGTCAATGTGCTGAACTATTATTTATCTAAAAAACGTGTATAAATAGCCTATTTTGTCAAAAAAATTTTTATTACTCTATGCAAATTGCCGAATATGTAGTATAATAACTAATATATAAAGGAGGATACTATGACAAGTAAAGATAGAGCCTATTTAAGAAGTCTTGCTAATTCTATAGAACCTGTATTTCAAGTTGGAAAAAGTGGAATTACAGACAATCTTATTAAACAAGTAAATGATGCTTTAGAAGCACGTGAATTAATAAAATTAACTGTACTTGAAACTGCACCTGATTTTGCAAAAGAAACGGGTGAAAAGCTAGCTATGCACACTAACAGTGTACTAGTACAAGCTATGGGAAGAAAAATTACTCTTTACAGAAAACGTTCTAAAGATTCTGAAATTAATATTAATATGTAAATAAGCACCTCTGCATTACTATGAATCGAACCTCCGTTATTAGACAAAAAAGTTTAATAAGGAAGGTTCATTAAAATGTAGAGGCGTTTGTTTAATTTAGTGAAAAAACCTTTTGGGTTACTAAATGTAATGACTTTTTATTGGGCAAAAATTTTTCTTGCATTACTAAACATAGCAAGTTTTTTATTTTGTGAAAAGCTCTTCTTTGATTACTCGACATAGTAACTGTTTTATTGGACAAAAAGCTCTTCTCTCATTGCTAAATGTAAAGCCTTCTGTTAATTCATTTCGTGTAAATATCTGTATACTTCTCCCCAATTATAAAGCGTTACAACATTTGGATTATCTATTATATCATACGATGGTGCATCTTTCATGTAAATAGTCTTTATCCCAGCATTTGCAATGCTTTCGCAGTTATACTTTGAATCATCAATCATTATGTCTATATTTTCATCTTTGCAAACTTTAGCTTTGTCTAAAATTGACCAATAACACTTCGTAAATATATACATTCCAGTTTCTCTAAAAATATTTTTTGTAATTTCTATAATCTGCTCATTATGAATTCCCCTTGCTGTTATGATATATAAATCATTTCCTTCTTCTTTTAATTTCTTAAGAATCATTTTAGCTCCTGGCATATAGTTTGCTTGACTAATTATTTCTGGTTGATACTCATCTGAAAAATTGTTCTTTTCTTCATCAGTCCAGTCAAATCTATCTTGAAATTTAAGCTCTCTATTATCCTTCTTGCTATTTTTTCCAAGCTCAATCATATCATATAATTCTGTATACACTCTGTATAATTTTTCCGAGTCAAATATAACTCCATCTAAGTCTATTCCTATTTTCATAAAGGCTCCTTTTTCAATTAATTATCCACATTATATACATTAACTGTTGATAAGTCAAGGTTATCTATTAGGCTCATGTTGAGTATTTGCGGAATTTGTGTTCTTTTCGGCATCAGCAACATCTCTCGGCGCTTGAGTACGTGCAAAATTTGTGTCGTTTGTAGGCTTTTTTTCATATTTTGCAGATTTTATAATATATCTAAAAATATCATTGGCTCCTTTGCTCTCCATTTGAGCTGCCTTTTCCGGCTCATTTACAATCGCATCCAAATACTCATCACTTCTAAATCCAACTTTCTCATGTGACCTATTCATTGCCTGAGTATATTCCACCTTGCTCTCTTTGCTAAATGGAACTAATATTCCTCGATTAAGTGTCATCATATTCAAAAGAGCTCTGCTAATCCTTCCATTTGAGTCAGGAAAAGGATGTATTCTGATAAACCTGTATGTCAAATCAGATGCTTTCCTTAAATATTCCAAATCACTTAATTTATTTCCATTGCTATCACTATTCACTAAGTCTGCTATTTCTTGAGTTAAATTATGCATTGCCTGCTCTAGTCCATTAGTACGCAATAATTTTGCTCCATCATCATTAGCAGAAAAACCTACATCAACATTTCTATAACCAGTGACCTGATTCATATAAACTGTTTTTTGAGGGCTTAATGAAATTTTATTTATCTCTTTTAATTCAGTCTCAATTTGCTCAGGAGTTAAGCCTCGCAAATCTGTTGCATACGCTGTTAATTCAGCATTTACATCATGAAAAATTTGAGTAACATCTCTTGCAACCATTCGCATACTTGGAGCATTTGCATACATTTCCTTCGCATTTATTTTTATTTGATTACATAATTGTTCAAAAGATTTTTCATTGCTTCCAACAACAGAAATGGAAGTTCCTTTAGTAATTGATTCTGCAATTTTATTTCTATATATCTCTGAATACATATATCTAGTCATAAATTTAGCACTACTATCTAACGTAGCCTTATTAGTTATTCCGGTATATTTAGCAAGAATGCCTTTGTATCTTTTCTCAAAATCTTGCATCTTAAATTTTTTACGAAAAAATTTCTCTTTAAAAACTACAAGTGGACTTTGAGGTGGAAATCTCCTGTCTTTCTTACTTTTGCCGCAATCTTCAAGCACCATTTCACGAGCATAATCTTCATATAATTTGTCTAATTCTGCATCCATATCTCTACTTTGATAATTTCTTAAGTCAATAACAGGATTCTCCATTATCGCCTCATATGTCCCTCTTTGCGAGTCAATTCCTTTGTATAAATGAACATCTTTATCAACTCCCATATACAAATTATCATGCACAATAAATTTATTCATTACATCTTTCGAAATATGGTCACCATTTTTAATCAATTCTTTAACAATTTCTTTTACCGCACTTTTAGTAATATCGCTCTCGTATCTATGCACTTGCGTATTAATAACTGTTGATTTACATTCACTTACAATCGCATCAATAATATCCTCATCTGCTTGCGTAAAAGGCGAAACAACATTATTGGGTACATAATTTGTTTGTCTAAGCATATTTAATAATTTAATTGCTGACTGTCTATAATCATTCGTATTCAATGATTTTTCTCCTTCTCTTTAGTAATTATTTAAAATTTTATCTATCTCATTTCTTGAGCAATGAGCCATTTTATTATTTGTAATTTTTCCTGATAATTCTGCGCCAAACCATTCTGGTTTTACAAATTTTTCTGCCATTTCCTCTGATGGAAATTCAACTTCTGCAAATATAATTCCTCTAAATTCATTATCAAAAACATCTAGTTCAATCTTCAAATCATTCTCTATTGGAATAATATATCTGTCCTTTTTTATTACATTTACAGGAGTAGTAGGTTGTATCTGATCATACAATTCTTTGCTAATTTCTTTTTCAATCTCTTCTGTGCTGAATTTACCTATTTTTCCAATCTTGGCAGTATACACATACTTAACATTTCCGTCTTTTTCAATCATTCTTTTTCTAATTGTTGTAATTTTATCATGATACACATATACTTGTATTATAGTCTTTTTCTCATAACTCTCTAATTTTAATTTTGATATATCTTTTACTAGATATTTTCTCTCGATTTCCTGCATTTTAAATATTATTCCATCCCTTTCCCTCTTCACTTAAATAAAGTCTCTCATATTATTTACAAACTTTATTTTCTTTCAAATTATCATCTTTCATCATGCTCAACATCTGTAATTAATGCTGTTTTCATATTATTTCTTTTTCCACCATAAATGTCGTCAAATAGATTGTCTCCAACCATTAACACATGCTCTGGGCTTACTCCCATTTTCTCACATGCTTTTAAAAAATTTCTTTTCAATGGTTTCAAGCCAAATTGTATATAGTCTATGTCTTGATCTGCAAAATATTGTTCAATTTTTCCGTCTATACCATTGCTTAATATCGTTACTTTTAGCTCCCCTCTTAAGCTATCTATCCATTGTTTGTTGCAAGGAGGAATATCTTTCATATTTTTTCTTAGGGTATTGTCGACATCTATGATTATTCCTTCGATTCCATAAGCTTTTAGTCGTGCAATCTCATCTTTGCTTATTTCACCTACTTTGCCATATTTGAAATCCGGTATTATCATTCTTGCTAATATTTCATGCACTAGTCCCATTAGTTTTTCTGCAACAATTTCATCTATCATTTTCATTTGATTTTCCCCTTTCTTGTTTATTGTTTTTCTAATATTCTCCTAGCATACGAACAATCTGCTTTTAATTGCTTATTGTTTTTATGTGCATTTTCAATTACGTTTTCTACTAATTTTCGTGCAATCCCCTGTCCTTGGTACTTACTATTTACTTCTGTATGTACTATGTTCCAAACATTACTATCTTCTATAAATGCACATTCGCCAATTTTGGTTTCGTTGTCATAGGCCACTGATTTGTTATTTTCTTTTTCGAATTTTATGTTAATCATAGGGTGTCCTTTCTATAATTTTATTTAATTTTTTACAGTATAACATTTTATTTATTAAAAATAAACTGTTTGTTGGAATAAGTTAAAAACTAGTGTTTTGGATTTGAAATATATTTTGTGTTTAGATTTTGGATTCTATGAGTAGTAATATGGTAGTTGGTTATGGAAGTAAGGTTCAAAGTGATTGGGGAATTATGAGGGGGAATTTAGGACTTCGGGTTATGAGTTGTGAATTTATGGTAATTGTGAATTTGTGAAATTTGTTGTTTTCGTTGATTTTATGCTAGCTTTAAAGATTTATAAAATTTGAACATTTGTGTATTTTGGTGACAATTTTTGAGGATTTCTTCCCCAACTTTTTCCCAACTTGTTTTATACATTTGTTCGTGTAAAAGATGGATATTTATAGGAAACCAAAAAATTATTTAGGAGATTTTCAGTTATGAATAATAAAATTACTTATCGTAAAGAAGTAGATTATTTTATACCTAACTTGTCTTTACCTATACAACCTAAAAAGCAAATTGGAAAATATGGTAGATTAAGATTAAATTACTTAAACAATTTTAATAAAGGTCTATACACTGAATTACTTATAGATGGTACTTTAAAACAACATTTATTAGATATAGATTAATGTGCTAATGAAAAAGTACATGTGCTTATAAAGCAATTTGCTGAATCTGAAAATGTTAATGAATACTTAAAAGAACATCATCAGATGGAATGGGTTCAAGCTATGAATAATATTAAAAATAGAGCTGAAGAAATTGTATTAAATGAAGTTATATATGTATAGGAGGATATAAAAATGGTTAATTTTAGAGAAGTAAATGATAACGATATTTTAAAAGAGTGGTTAGATTATAGAGAACAGGAGGTTTTTGGTAGTCTTACTGAAGAAGATAAAAAACATCATATTTATTTTGATGAGATTGTTGAGAATATTTTAAAGACTGTACCTAAGCAAAGTCAAAAATATGTTAAGAAACAATTGGATAAGCTTGATGAGAATTTTATGGATTATCTTTGCTATTAGAATGAGAAGTATTATAGAAATGGCTTTGTTGATGGTTCTCAGTTAGTTATGGGATGTTTTGATAAATAATTGAAAATACGGAGAATTTAAATATTCTCCGTATTTCTTTGTTTATTCAAATCCTTCAATTTATTCTCTAATTCATTCATTCTATATGGCATTACATATAAATACTCTATAATATATGTAACAAAATCAAATAAGTAGTTCAATTCTTTATTATTTATTTTTATATCTCCATGTGCTCCAAGATTGCCAAATCTTTTGGTAATTTTAGAAATATCTTTTAATTTAGAAGAAAAAATTTCTTTGTTAAACAAATCATTAATCTTACTTTCCAGATTTCTTCCTTTTGCATTTTGATCATTACAAATTAATTCAAGTGTTTTCCTTAATGCAATCATTGAAATATCAGGTGTAATATTTTTTATTCTTAATGCAGAATTATATGTATCATTTATGTTTTTAGGAACATTGTTAAAATTCAATTTTTGTATTGGATACAATTGCACTTCTTCTATATAATCTCTTTCTTCACCATATTCATCTATGTAACTTCCCATTGAAGAATCTTCACTTTCTTGAATTAATGTCATTTTATTGCAAACAGGACATTGTAATAGGGTAATCTTATCCCATCCATAAAACCCATATCCTTCATCCCAATGATCTGTTTTACTAACTATTTGATTCATTAAAGTTTCATTTCCACAATGAGTACATATTTTCACAATTTGTTTATTATTTTCCATAAGTTATCTCCTTACAAATTCAATTGTTTTTTTATCTAGTGCACTTTCCTCTAATAATTCAATATGAGATTTAAGATATTGATTTATTTTTCTTTTAATTATATCTGATATTTCTTGTGAGTTAACTATAAAAGACTTATAGTTATCTTTATCTTCAAATTGTATCATGATAAATCTATTAAAAGAAAAGCCATTTTGTAAAAATAAATCAATTATAACAGAAAATTTCTTACCTCTTGTTTTATATAAATCCTTATATATTTCTTCTATAAAATAGTAAATATCTTCAACTGTATTCATGAATACAAAATTATTATTTATATTTTCGTCAAAATCAAATATTTCATATTCTTTCATTTTTTCTCCTCCATGTTATATTATCTAAATATAATATTGTATGATCTCTCAATGGAATCTAAGATTTCATCTGATAAACTCTGTGCTTCCGAAATATTTTCTATTACTCTAGTCTGAGAAGGATCTATTTTACCATGTAAATAAACATTTCTCTTATTTTTATATATTTTATATAAAGAATTTAAGGCATTTTTTTCATCATCAGATAGTCTGTTGTCCATATCTATTGCACTTTTACTTTGTGGATTATTTTTAGCAAACATTAAAAAATTAGGTTTATTTCTATCAAAAGTATAATTATATTTTTGAGTTAATATCTTCTTCAAATACCCTTCTAATGCCTTAAATTCTCCTGTAACATATCCAGTATAATCTTCACTATACTCTTTTCTCTTTAATAATATTAGAGATCCTGAGATAGATTTTTTTAATGCTTCATCTAAATATGAATAAGAGTTAACTAGAATTTTTTTCATATCATTTCTTATTACTTCTCTACTTATATTTTGTCCTGACATGCTGTTTGTAATTTCTATAATATCATCTATTTTAATTGTATCAAACTGTGATAAATAACTTACTATTAAACTAAATGTATATAAAGGTTTCGCTTGTATCATAAGTTTAGATTTAGTTTTATAAAAAGTACATGTAACTGTATCTCCATTATATCCCTCAAATTTAATAATATTATTATTTTGTATAACATTTACTAATTGACTACAATCTTCTTTTATATATTCAACTAAATTATTTACAACTATTTCTTCGCAATTTATTGTACATGTTTTTGTTTCTACATTTGCATTCATGGTTTTTGTTTTGAAAAATTCTAGTAATTTATTAGTATGCTCTATATTTTTACCCACAGGTTGAATTCTTACTTTTCCATCCTTTTTTATAAAAAAATCAATTAAACATTCTTGTCCATCTATGTAAAAATTACATCTTCTTCTATCCCCTTTTTTAGGAAATGATTTAATTACAAATGATTTATCTTGAGATTTATAAAGTTCTAAGATCATATCTATATCATTTGGATTAACATATACTTCCATTTATTTTTCCTCCTCTAATTACTTTTATATTAATAGCCCTTTTTTTATCTTCATATTTAATTATTTCAAATTCAGCATATTTATTCTTTTCTGCAAATCCATTTTTTATATCTTTTATTTTAAAATATATTGTATCATTTTCATCATTTATCTTTATAAAGCCACATTTCTTTTCCTGTATTATTTTAGTTATTTGACCAATTCTTATAATTTTTTTATTTACTAGATAATTTCTAGCAATTTTTTCAATATCTCTTCTATTAATTTTTATCGTCATATCAATATTATATTTTTCTATTGCATATTCTAATTCTTGTGGTATATTCCATAAATTTGCATTTCTATAATACGCTGCTGCATGGTACATTATTTTAGCATTAGCACTTTGCCCAATATTTTCAAACAATTGTCCCATAGTAAGATATAATTTTACCATTCTTTCAAATTCAAAACTGCACAATATAGATTTACATCCATATATAGTCGCTTCTTCAAGTTTATTGTATCTAAAACATATCTCTGAAACTTTAGCATATATATGCCATAATTTTTTTTCTTCTGCAAATTTAATATATTCATCTATATATTGTGAATCCATCATACATTTGCAATATAATTTTCTTGACTCAATCCAAATTTCATTTTTATAATGTAAATTTTCAATTTTTTCAAAACATTCTTCACATAGCTTATAACAAAGTTCATATTGATATGTTTTTTCTAACGCTTTTATTTTATTTTGATAGAAAAATTCTTTATGAGATGCTTTTTCTCTATCTTTTCCATCCTTATCTGTAAAGATATATGAATCTTCAGATGATAGCATCTCTGGATTTAAAAGTTCTATCCATTTTAATACCTCATTATAATTTGTATTATTTCGATTATTATATACTTTAACAACTTTTTCAACAGTCAAAACATATGGATTCCTAAAATGTTCTTTTGCTGGTAATTGTGTTGTATTACTGCAAATATATTGAGCTTCTTTCAAAAATTCATCAAAATTTTTAGTATCATCTTCATTATATTTTTTAATATACTCATCATATATACACCAACACAATACATTATTTAAAAACTCCGCATTAATTTTTTTTGTTTTTATATATTCTCTGCAAATCTCTATAAATTCTTTGGGTTTATCTCCCTTCCTTAAAGCTAAACCATATTTTGCAAGTAAAGTTTGATTGTTAAATTCATCTTTCTCACATAATTTTTTATATATTTCAATTGCAAGAGGAATATTATTTTCTTCCATTGCTTTTTTTGCATTTATTTCACTATACTCTATTTGCTCATTCATATATTTCCCCCTGTATAATATATCACATGTTATTTGCATAATATGTCATATTTTGTCATATTTTATAAAAAACAAAATAATTCTGTAATTATTAATTACTTTCATATTTTGTTTTCTTTAGTTATTTATTATTCTTAAAATTTTCGTATCATTCATTTGCAAAGTGCTTTATGCTATTTTGATAAATTATATCTATTATCTTAGTATATAAATTTCTTGTCCATTTCAACTATGAATTTTACAATCAGTATCATCTAATCTTTATTCATACTTATATTCTTCACTGTCTTCAGCAATCATCATATTATCTTTGTTTTCCTCCTCATAAGTTGAATATATAATTTCATCTTTTTTATTTAATCTTTTCTTTAAATAATTCGATAATTTTTTATCTACACAATAAATATAACATCCTTTTTGTCCTCTTGTCATTAATGTTCTATATGTATTCTTTATTATTTCATCTGCTATTTTTTCAGCTTGATCAAAATCTTGTTGAAACATTTTATATATACCTTTTATTGATTGGTCTGTCTTTGCTCTTTCTGTAACATCAGTAACTATTTCATTATTTTCGTATTTTAGATCATTACCTATAATTACACCAACATAATCAAATTCTAATCCTTGAGCTGTATGTATACATCCTATTTCGTTTACTGAATTTGGATCAATTGCCCATGTTTGACTGTTTCCTAAATTCCAACTCATTGCGAAATTATATTCTGGAATTGTTATATCAAATACATCCGATTTGTTTTTTCCTTCCTTTATCCAATCCCAACAGTATCCTGCAAGTAATCTAGCTTTATTATTAATTTTATTTTTTTCAAAAATTATATCTCTCACTTCATTTGGAGTATCACAAATCTTAACATCATAATCTAGATCAAAACCATCTTTATTTGCTGTTTTTCTAATATCTAATACATCGTCTAGCCAAGCAATATATCCATCTGATCCATTACATCTAAATTGTGATTCTAATTCCATTATTTCTGATTCCGCATCTGCTTGTCCAATATATTTCTGTATTTCTTCAACACTTCCAATATCTTTTAATGTAACCCTTTGAGATTCATCTATAAAAAATATTGAAAACTTAGATGCATGAATAATTTCTTTTATCTGATTTTCTCCTAAATTTTGAAACATTCCAGACTTTGCATTTAATCTATGAGCTTCATCAACAATTAAGACATCAAACTCATTTTCAGCAGATTCAACAAATGAACCTGAACCTTTAAATAAATTATTTATTCTTGTTTTTCTAAAATCTCCACTTAATTTGGTTGCATATACGTTTCTTGGTGCTGCATTCTTTGTTACATACGAACAAACCATATTTTCATTTGTTAGGTTTACTAATAGATTAATTGCTAATACTGATTTTCCTGTACCTGGTCCACCTTTAACAATTAGTACTCTTTTATTTCCATCTCTATATGATTTTCTAGCCATTTCTAATGCTGTTTCATAGACAAGTTTTTGATCGTCGATCATAATAAATTCTTCATTACCTTGTAGCATACCAGATAAAGCATCTTGTAATGATTTGGATGGTCTAATTTTTCCATTTTCAATCATATATAGTGTTTCTTTATCATCACCATATTTAATATACTTATTTATAAAATCTCTTAATTTTTCTACATCACCCTTTATAAATACAGGTGCTTTTTCTAAATAATATTTATAGTTTTCTGATAATAGTGTTGGAGGTGTTACTGTTAGATAATTGTGAAGGTATGCACATGGATGTAAATCTATTTGCCTATCTTGTACAGTTTCATTGTAATCTTCTATAGTTGTTGCGTATGACCATGCTTGGTATGAAGGATGAGTTACCTCTCTTAATGCATGGCCTGTAAATGCTTGTACTATTCCGTCTTTTCCATTTACAATATTTGCCTCAGTCCATTGTTTTAATTCAACAATAATAGCCGTATTTTTTAGTTGCCCGTCTTTACCTGTAATTATAAAATCAACTCTTTTAGAAGTATTTGGTATTTTAAATTCAATAGCTATTCCTACATTTCCAGGTATGTTATTGTCTATTAATACTTTCATCATATATTGCATAGAATTATTCCATGCCTTTCTCTCACTTTCAGATGTATGATATCCCATCTTTTCATAGAATTTTCTATCTATATTTTCTTCAATTCTATCTTGTACAACATCTTCTACAAATAGTTGCTTTGTTGCTTCATATACTATCATAATAATTGCCCCCATAAATTATTATACTTTTAAGAATTATTAAAAATTATTTTTTAACCATTTTTTTACATCTTCTACTGTTTTTATCCCTGACTTTTTTAAAACATGTATGATATCTATTGCTGAAATAATTACTATTGGATGTCCATCTTCTATAATTTCTTTATACGTTTGCATATCTACATAAGATGTTGTAATTAGAATTCCGAATTCTCTATGTTTTAATCTAGAAATTAATCTAGATGTTTCTTTCACTCCAACAGAATTGTTAATATCATATCTTTTTGCTTCTAATGCAAATTCAACTTGAATATTACTTTTATCTGTGCCAATTCTATATTTTCCTATAGCATCTCTTCCACCATCTCTTCTAGTTTTTGTTAAGTCATATGCTACTATATTATTATCCATTAACTGTGCTATTTTTGAAGCACATTTTTCGAATTCATATGGATCATCAAAATAGTTATATATTTCTCTAATCATTTTTAAGTCTTGTTCTTGTTTTGGTAATTGTTCTTCCTTATTTCTATATTGTACTACTTTCTTTGCAGTTAAATGTTTACATTTTCCTTTTTTCTGCCATTCTTTCCAAACTTCTGGTGCATACTCACTATTATCTATTGAATTTTTTAAATCCATTAGCCATCTTCTATCTATTGTTGAAACATCTAATATTGAAAATATAGCTTTATAATTTTGATATCTCCTTCCATCTTTTTGGCTCCATACAGAAATAAGTTGTTCTTCTCTTGTTAATCTATCGTCACCTGGAACAGCTAGTCCTAAGAACCTAACATCTCTGCCTTTTACTTTTTGAAATATAAAGAATGGAATTATACTGTCCCTATCATTATTCTCCAATTTTTCGAAGCATGTCCTTAATATTTCATTACCTTTTCTGCTGGTATTATGAATGCTATGTCCTTCTTTTTTGTTATCACCATAATATATAAATCTTCCTAATTCTGCATCTAAATAATCTTTCCAGTCAATATCTTCTCCAGTTGTATATAAAACACAATAAGCATATTTCCCATCTTTACTCTTTACTTGTCTAAATCCACCCGAATTTGAACATAACATTAGTTTATTTAATACTTCCGAAGACATATTAGGAATTGCTCCACCACAATATATTTCGTCAATTACTAAATCAGCTCTTTCTAAATCTTTAAAATTTATCGCCATATTTTACTCCTCGAATTTATTATATTTTGTACTTACTCCTTTAGCTTTTTCTACTGGATATTTCTTTTTAGTTTTCTCCAACTTTTTTAATATTATCTCCTCTGGCTTCACACCCAATTTCATAGCCATTTGAATACAATATGTAAATACATCAGCTAATTCTTCACATACTTCTTCTTTATCATAATTTTCGCTATTCCATTGAAAACACTCTAATAGTTCCCCTGCTTCTATTGCAATTGATTTAGCCAAGTTTTCTGGGGAATGAAATTGATCCCAATCTCTTTCTTCATTAAATCGTTTAATTTCTTGCATTATTTCATCCATTATTATGCCTCCTATAAATCAGTTTTTTCTAAAAATCATATGTTATTCTTCATTTTTTCCTAGATTCCATTTTCTACAAATATATCACAAAATCTTAGTTTTCTCAACAAAATTAGCTTTATTTATACAAAAATTATTGGCACATTTCTGTGCCAATTTTATCTATCATACCTTCTATCTTTTTTCTTTTTCTCTTTTAATTTCTTATCTTTTACTTTTTCTTGTTCCCTTTCTTCCATTTCTTTTATCTGTTCTTTCATCTTCCTAGCATTATCACTGACTTCATCACATAACCTAATCTCTTTCCTAACTTTCTGTATAACAGAAGTAACACTAATTATTTCTTTAGTTACAACATCTTTTTCGCTTTCATTATCTAATTTCTGCCTTTTATAATAAAACCTATTCCTTGTATTCAAAGTCTTTTGTAATTCTTCTTGCTTCTGCTCTTTTAAATTTTCTATATCATTTACAGTTTCTAGCTTGTACCTACATATAAATCTTATTTGTTCTGAATACTTGTCCATCTTTTTAACTGCTTCTCTCATTTCTGGAGTAAGTTTATAGTTTAAATTTTTCTTTGGATAAACTTTTAATAAATAGCAATAGTAATAATATAAAGCAATAATCCCTTTAGGCTTCCTTAATTTCTTTGCACTACCCTTATAAAATAATCTTTTATAATAAGTTTTAGGTTTGATTACTTCTTCTCTACTTGGATGTCTACTGAAAATTTTATTTTTAATATTTTCAATAGAATACTCCTCTCCAAATGCTCTTTCAATTCTAATATTTCTTTTGTATGGATACCTTCTTATACTAATTTTATTTGCTCTAAAATATACTTCATATCCCATATCTTTTAATTTTTTTATAAATTCTTGATATGTCCATGAATGTTCTATAGCATAATCTATATCTTCTTTTGTAAATTTATAATATTCTGATTCTTTCATAGATTTCTTATAGTAATTTTCAAAATTAATTCCAGATTTACAGGTCTTTTCTTCTAAAACACTTAATCCATATTCCTCACATATTTCGTCTGATGTTTTTCGAAGTAATGCTGTATTACTAAGGTTACTATAATACTTATATCCATCTTTAAATGAAACTGAATTAATTACAAAATGATTATGAATATTATCTGTATTCAGATGTGTAGATACCACTACTTGAAATCTATCTCCCCACATTTCTTCTGCAAGTCTTACTCCAATTTCATGAGCTATCTCTGGAGTAACTTCTCCCTCTTTAAAAGATTGATAACCATGAAATGCAAGTATTCCTTTTTCTTTTCCATATGACCTTTTTACAAATTGCATTTCTTTAACTGCATTATCTACTTTACAATTTATTCCCGTTGTATAGAAAAGTTTTTCTGCTTTATCTGGATTAGTAGCATAAGTTAATAATTTTTCTATACTATCAAAATTACTTCCTTCATTTTCATTTTTTGTTTTTTCTTCATCTGTTGCATAGTCAATCACATGATCTAATCTTTTGTCCACTTTCCACAAACTTGTAGTCGCCATTCTAATTTCTCCTTTCATTAAAAAGGGGATTGGGGAATTCCCCCATTTTGAATTTCGAGCTAACGAAATTCATTGCTTGCTAGGACAATAGCACATCTATTTTTAGTACTAAAAAATTACCTTTTCTTTATCAAATGCATCATATATTTTGAAAAATACTTGGACTTTTCGAATTAAGATCCAAGCATTTTTCTTCTGATTTTTTATTATAGAATTTTTAATTTAAAATCATTTTCATTGTAAGAATATGATTCTTTTCCATTATTTATAGTTCCTTTTATCGCATTATTTTTATCTTCTAATTTAAATATTTTGTTTATTTTTCTTAATAAAATTTCTTGTTTTGTGTCTCTTATTAAACATGGTATTTTATCATAACCTAATGTTTTTGCTGCTATCATTTTGAATTTTCCTTTTAATATTCTGTATCCATTTCCTGCTTCAATAACTTCTATTGGTTTGCCTATGCCATGTTTTCTTATTGCATCTCTTTGCAAACAAATTTTATCTAAATTAGCTTTATTATTTTTCATTATATTTGCATCCTTTTATATCCTTTATTTATATTTCTTTATATTCTTTATAACTTCTCATATTAAAAAATCCTTTCTTTTTCTATTTACTTTTTTTATTTTTTATATTAAAATAATAATATAGTTAATGGGTTAGTATTTTTAGTTTTGCATACTTATACTAACTCTTTTTTCATACTTTTTAGTGTCAATCCATAACACATTTGATACAATTTTGAGATAATTGCATCTACTAATTGCTCATCTTGACTTTGACTAAATCTTTCTATTAATCCCTGTTTATCAAATTTTGTTGTGATAATTATTGGTAATCTATTTTCGTTTCTATTTTCTATTATTGTATATAATTTTTCTAATCCCCAGTTGCTTATTTTTTCTGTTCCTAGATCATCAATTATTATCATATCTACATTTGAATATAGCTCAATTAATTCATTTTCCGACTTCGTATTATCTTTAAAAGTTTCCTTTATCATGTCTAATAAAGTGGTTAATCTTTCCATTAATACTATCTTGTCATTTTCATTTAATCTATTAGCAATTGATGCTGCTAAATGTGTTTTTCCAACTCCTGACTCGCCCATTATTATCAGTCCCTTGGTATCTGCACTTATAATATTTTTATTTACATAGTCTTTAGCAATTGCTATAGCTAATTCATTTGCAGAATTACTATTAAAATTCTCAAAGTTCAGATTTTGCAATTTCTTGCCAATATAATTTTGTTTATATATCTTGTTTATAACCTCTCTAAAATGTTTTCTTTTTTCAACTTCATAGTCTTGTTTATCTTTCTCTTTCCAATATTCTTGTGCTTTTTTACAAGTACATCTTTCATATTCAATATTATCTGGAGAAAAATTAGCATATAAATATTCAAGACCAATTGGAGTTAATTCTCTGCCACAGTATTCACATTTTTTCAATTTTTTGTGGATAACTTCGTTATATTTTATATTCTCTAAAGCCATTTTCTCTCTCCTCTCTTATATTTTCTTCTTTTCTTATTCTTAATTCTTTTGTATTCTTTTCTTGTCCGTTACTTAACGTTTGAATAACGTTACTTTTTTCTTTTTCACTTTTTAATTTTTCACGATATCTTTTTTGTCTTTCTCTATTTTGCATTTGATATTTTTCATAGTTTTCAATACTTTGATACTTGTCCCAATTTTTTATTAGAAATGTTTCCCCTTCTTTTATTAACATTTCTAATTCTAAAAACTTATTTAAGATTTTTTCTATTTTTTTCTTAGATTTTCCCATAATCTTTGAAAAATTTTCTATTGTCATAGGATTATTACCTCCTATTTCTAACCTTCCTTTGTTATTACATTCAACTGCTAATGCAATTAACTGTATCCATACTCTAAAATAAGTATCACCATCAGTTAATTTTAAAATCAACTGAATTTTTCTGTTTGAAAATATATTGGTTTCTGTTTTAAACCAAGGTAATTCATACATATCCTCCTTTCCTCACTTTCCTTTTAGTTAGTAACTAACCGATTCTTTTTCTTTTCTATTTAAATATTCATCTAATGCTTGAACTCTAAATAGAAATTTTCCACCAACTTTAGAACATGGTATTTGTTTTCTTCTTACTAATTGATTAATTAGCCAATAAGATATTCCTAAATACTCTGCTGCTTCTTTCATTGTTAGTGTTGTTCTTTGTATTTTTTGTAATTCCATAAAATCACCTCATCTTTCTTCTATTTAAAGTTGACTTTTGTTAACAACTGAATTATACTAATTATAGTTAACTAAAACAAGAATTTTAGTGAAAGTTTTTTAGAAATGATAACAGTTAAAAGCTCTTACTGTACGAATTTTTACTGTTAACACGGAGGAATTAAAATGGTAAAAAACGAATCTTATTCTATAAAATTAAACTTATACAATGGAAAAAATCCTTTTGAATTAAATAAATTTTATTCAATTTCATTTGATACCAATAAAATAAATTTATCTACTAAACAAACTGAAAAACTTGTAGATCGATTTTATAAAGAAATGAATATAAAAAGAAAAGATGAACTTATGGATGATCTATTTATTACTTTAATACATAAACAAAATCCATATTTTCCATCTAATACATTATTTGTACAAGATATAGAAAAAATAAATTTAGATTTAAAATTAAGCTATGATTATGACAAAATTGCATTAGGAGATAATTTAATGTTTTTTTTAAATTTAGATTTTTATAAATTTGAAGATTTCTTTAAATTTTTTTGTACTTTTATTTTTATGTATTTAAGTAAAATACCTAAAAAGCAATTAAATAAAATATTTAAAGGCTTTGATGAAAATATTATTTATATAGATTCAGAAAGACCTACACATATCGTAGAAAAATCTTTATTAAAAGAATGTGCTAAACAACTTTACGAAAGTGAAAAATATTATTTAATAGAAAAACAAAAATTATTAAGAAACTTTGTAGATTATATATTTAATAATAACAAAGAAAAAAGATTATCTAAATTAACTAATGCTCAGAGATTCTATATATATCAAAACATATCAGAAGAAATTAAAAATTTTGCAAATGATTATATTTGTGATTATAAATTAGGCTTTTGGTTTAATGACCCTACTTTTAAAAGTAATATTTTAAATAAAATCAAAGAAACTCTATCTGACCCATTATCTAATGAAGATTTTTTAATAGAAAATATGTTAAAAAACGATCCAGACGGTAAAAAGATTATAGGACACGAATATAGCTTTGAAACTAATAATTTATTTACATATTTCTATATTATCCTTTATCATATTACTTTAAATAATGTTGAATACATAAAAAAATGTCAAGTATGTGGAAAATATTTCTTCTCTGGTAAAAATAATACATTATATTGTAATGGTAAATACTCTAAAGATATTACTTGTAAAGAATATGGAATAAAAACTTCTCAAAAAAGGAAGGAAAATGAAGAACCTGTATATGGTAAATATAGACAAATATATGCAAAAAAGGCAATGATGGTAAAAAGAAATCCAGACATTGAGTATTACAAAACTAACTATGAAAAGTGGAAAAAAGAAGCTAAACAATTTATTAATGATATTAAAACTGGCAAGAAAACTTATGATGAATTTGATAAATGGTTAGATAGGAATAAATAAAAAAAGTAGCTATCATCGCACTTTTTCCTCTGTTATTTATATTCACCTTGTAGTAGAACTTTACTATAATATAAAAAAGCAAAGTAATCTCTCATACTTTGCTCTTTTATATATTTTCATCCGTAAAATATAAATTAAAATTTGTATATCTCTTTAAAGAATTAGTACCGTGTTTTATAAACTTCCATGTTTCTTCATATTCTTTATTTATTGCAAATTCCTCATTATTAATAAATTCTATAAATGCTTCAGGTTTATCATAAAATTCATCTTCAAATTTCTGTGCTAAAATATTTTTTTCTTCTCTAGTAGCATTTTGAACATTATGTAATACATGTTCAAGATTAGTTGAAAAAAAGAAAATTCTATATGGTATACTATTAATTCTTTTTGTTAAATACAATTTATTTAAAATTTCTGATTTGTTATTATTCCTTTTTATAATACCTTGAACATTTTTAGTCTTAATACACTCTAAACAATATTCTATTTTATCATTATCATGATATTCTATATTATGTGATTCAATATACACTCCATCCAAATCCACAATATGAATAATCTGTATAATATCACTCTTTTTAAAATATTTTTTACTAATTGATTTTTTTATTTCATCATTAATTTTATTTATTATATTCGTCGTATTACTCGTAAGTTCAGATGTAATATCAGTATTTACAAGATGAAAATATACCTTTTTATCCTTACTTATTTTTTTTAAAATTCCTGATAAAGAAGTTTCATCAGTTGGTCCCTCAACTATAAATAATATAACTTTCTTAGAGTCCATTAGATCTTTCACCTGCCAATCTAAATGCTCTACGTATTTCATCATTATCTGTTTCGTTATACAATTCTTCTTTTTGCCCACCTAAATTAATACTTCTTATATACAAAGATCTTAGATTATTATTATTTTTTACATTGCTAAATCTAATATACCTATTTTTTAAATTAGTAGTTGTAAAATATATTGCATCTTTATTTAATATTTCTAAAGGTCTTAAATTGTGAGATGTAAATATCAATTGTCCTTTTCCGCCTTTCTCTATTACAGATAATATTTCTCCAAGTAAAAATTCATATATTCCAGAATCTAACTCATCAACAACCACGCAGATTGATTTATTGTTATACATAGCTATTAATGTACTTAGTATAGATATTATCTTCTTAATTCCTTCTGATTCATACTTAATAGGTAAATTAATATCTTCTTTTACTGATAACAATTCTACTTTAAGTGTTTCCTTACCTTTTTCATTAATTTCTTTCCCATAATTATGAAGCTCTACTTTCAAATCAGGGACAATTTTATTTAAAACAATGTTCATTTGAGTAACTACTTTAGTTATAATGGAATATTCGGATTCATCAACATAAGATGGACCATTTAATCCAATTGCAATATCTCCAGATGCAATTCTTTCACTTTCTTCTAATCTAAAACTGAATGGCATAAGATAATCTAAACTTATAATTCCTGAATGTTCATTTTTTATAACAAAGAAATTACATCTTGAAAAATATGTTAAAGTATCAATTATTGTTATTATCTCTTTATCTTTTAGGGATTTTTTTAAAATTTCTTTAACATCTTCATTAAATATAAATGATTTATTTTTTTCTACCGCCAATTTTTGAGCAACTTTTATATTTACTAGATTTTCTTTATCTTGTAATATAATTTCATTAAATTTAGATTTAGGAGTTAAAAAATCCTCAATATTATTACTATCATAACATAATGAAGGAACTTTATTAGTCCATTTTTCTTTCTTAATAGAGTATGATATTACTTCCTTACTTATCTTCACATTATTTTCTCGAATTTTTTCCAATTCAATTGTATAATTTACTAAATATTTATTTTTGTTTGTTTGAATATAAAAATCTATACTTATAGATGCCGTTTTAGAAAATACATTTATATAATTAGCCGTATCTTTAGGAAGACTACATCCCTCCATAATCTTTTTTATAAAATCACAAGCATTTACTAATGCTGTTTTTCCTGAACCATTTTGGCCATATATTCCTATAATTTCTGCATTTGGATTATAATTTTCTTCATTTTTTGGATTACTTTTAAATTCTATGATTCCATTCAAAACATTCTTAAAGTTTTCTAATTCTATTCTTTGAATTCTCACAATTGAATTCTTCATAATACTTCCTCCATTCGCTATCATTATATCATAATTAAGCAACTTAAGTCAACATTTATTTTAAAAACGGAACAAATTGTTTCGTTTTTAAAATATTATACGCAAAGTTTCAAAATCTATTCATGTTTTTAACTGTTTTTATAAATAATTCATTCTTATATATCGAATTTTGTTAACAAGTATGATAATACGTTTTCAGTTAACGATGTATGCAGCCTCTCCCACCCATAGGTATACTGAAAGGAGGTGAAAAAGGTAATGGCTGGGAGTATTGAAAAAAGAGGAAAAGATAGTTACAGGTTAGTATGTACAAATGGCTATGACTTAAATGGAAATATAATTAAACATACAAAAACAATACACGGAACAAAAAAAGATGCTCAAATAGAACTTGCTAAATTCGTTGCTGATGTTCAAAACGGTCTTGTAATAGAAGGAAAATCTCTTAAATTCTCTGAATTCACAGAAGTATGGAAAAGAGATTATGGTTCAAAAGAACTTGCACCTTCAACATATAAAAGATATTGTAGAATGTTAGAAACAAGAATTCTTCCCTACTTTGGACATTTCTATATTAACAAGATTAAACCTACAGATATTATGCAGTTTTATGATTTACTAAGTAGAGATACACAATTAGTTAGGAAGAAAAGTAACAATGGCAAAAAAACTTTAAAACCTTTATCTGGTAAGACAATATTAGAGCATCATAGACTACTTCGTGCAATGCTACACAAAGCTATATATTGGCAATTAATCGTATCTAATCCAGCAGAAAGAGTTCAACCACCTAAAGCAATGAAACCTAAAAGAAGATATTATGATGATGAACAATGCAAAATACTACTAGAAAATCTAACAGAACTTGGTGAAGAACAAATTAAATATAAAGTTGCAATCATCTTAACAATATTTACTGGTGTAAGACTTGGTGAACTTATGGGATTAGAGTGGCAAGATGTAGATTTTAAAACTGGTATAGTAAGTATAAATCGTTCTAGTCAATATCTAGCAGACAAAGGTGTATTTACAAAAACACCTAAAACAGAAAATTCTATTAGAGAAGTAGCAATTCCTGATTTCGTCGTTTCTTTGCTTGAAGAATATAAGTTATGGTATGATGAACAAAAATCATTCTATGGCGAATTATGGACAAATTCTAATAGGTTATTTGTACAAGCTGATGGCAAACCTATGCACCCTTCTACAATTAGCAAATGGTTTGTAAAATATGTAGCACAAATAGGACTACCTGTAATTAACTTTCACGGATTAAGGCACACAAATGCTACACTTTTAATATCACAAAATATTGATGTAGCAGTAGTAGCAGCAAGATTAGGTCATGCACAAATTACAACAACATTTAATTTCTATGTACACCCTATTATTTCTCATAATAGAAATGCAGGAAATGTATTACAAAAGTTGTTACTACAAAAAAACTAGTCTAAAATCTTTTTTCAAATTTCACTAAAGTGATTTAAAAAGTCATTAAATTTTTCACGATAAAAAAGTAAAAGACTACTAAATATAAAATTAGGTTTCCCATAGTCTTTTATTGAAAATTTATTAGAAATATCAATGGTTTTTGAGAATTTCTTCCCCAACTTTTCCCCAATTCTACATAATAATGCCATTTTTAAGCATTATTGTAAACTAATTGGAGAACATAAAAAATCGCTACAACTTAGATAGCTGTAACGATATAAGTTTGGTTGCGGGGGTAAGACTCGAACTTACGACCTTCGGGTTATGAGCCCGTAAGTGTTGATATTGTTGAGCTTGGTGTGATTGTGTTATGTTTTGTTGGAGTAAGTTAATTGGTGATATTGGGGATTATTTGTTTTGGTTAAATTGTGTTTAAAATCGTGTGATTTTGAAGAGAGTATGACCAAGGTGTGACAAAGAAACCGAAAAAAATTCGCTGTATTAGCGAACTTTTTATTTATTAATAAACTCTATATTATTACTTTGTGCTTTTTTTATATTTGATTTTTTTTCTTCTATATTATATTCTTGAGATATTTTTATAAACATATCCTTCATAAAATAACTTATTCTAATAGTTCCAGTTATAAACATTGCTATAAAAAATAGACTGCTTATTAACATTACACTGTTTACTGTATTTTCACTGTTCAAGAAATATCCCATAATCAAAATATTTACTATCAATATAACTCCCCATATTATAGGTGACATTATGTATTTACTTAATAACTTTTCTCCACAATGATTTCTAATCACTCTCATTACCCTTGTTTGCATCATACTCATGATTATGGTTAATCCTGTTAATAAAAAACCTATAATTGTTGTTACTAATGTCACTATTGAAGTAAGTAGAAATTCTATTTTAGGTATTTTTATATTTTCCACTTTGTAATAAAATACTATTATTATAAAAAAAATTGTTATTACACTAGAAATAATTATAGGCAAATACTCTTCTAAAATTAATTCAACTTTTTCATTATCTTTATTCTTCATAAAATTCCTTTCTATCTGTAAATTTTATTATCATTTTTTCTTTCATTATATCTTTCATGTATTTTTTCAAATATCAATTTATGTGATATATCTTTGTTTCTTTGATATTCAAATGATAGTATATCGTGTGTTTTATTCTCGATTAAATCTGCATATTCTACAAAAGAGTCTTCTGTTGTTTTATAAGCTATTTTTAATTTATCTACTTTATTATCTTCTAATAATTCTTCTATTGTTTGAAATGATAATCCTGATGCCATAGTTGTATTCTTTTTTAACCTTCCATTGAAACCTAATTCTAATGTTACATATCCACAATCATATTCATTAATATTATTTAACATTCTTCCTATAGGTGTAGGATTCTCCTCATTCAGAACTACCTCATCCGTTGCTATACCTATACTTATCTTTCTATATAATGTTTCATCATTTATCTTAGTTAAATCTCGTGGTTTAATTATTGGTTTTAAGGTTATTAACTCATTACTGCCTTTATATATTGCCCTTAACAAATATTCCATTGTGGATGGAAGTATCGCTCTATTATTTCTCTGCATACAAATAATACAATTATTAGGATCATATAGTAAAGTTACTGACTCTCCAATATATTGACCATCTTCTAGAGTTATAATCTCGAAATTTCCTTCTTCATCTGCAATTCCTGGTAACATAGATTCTCTTAGTCTTAAAACTTGTATTTCCCATAATTCATCTTCTGTTTTATTTACAATCTGAAAACGAATTTTATCATTTTTATAAATTTGCGTTCTTTTAACTACTTCTATTTTGTTTAAATCACTAAGTATACTATCAATATTAAATTTTATATCTGTTGCTATGGTATTATCTTCATTCATTTCAAAACAATGAACTTCGTAATAGTCAAACTGTATCTCTTTTTTCATAATATATTCCCCCATTGTTTATATAATACCATTTATATTTTAAAAAATTTGTCGAATTTTGTAATAAATTATAATTTTCGACAAATTTTAATATTCTTCAAATCTATAATTATAAAACCTGTAATATTTTATTAGATAACACTTTGATTCTATTAGCAGAATATTCTATAATCAAAGTCATTATTTTTTCATCAAAATCATTTGCAAAAGGAATAATTCCAAATCTCTTTAAAACTATTAAAATACCAAATATAATAAAAGCATAAACAACATATGAAATTGTATATCCTATACTTCCTATAGCTGGTATATCTATATTAAGTTTTTGATAAATTATTTTATTACAAGTATAATATGACAATAACCATAACAGTTCATTAATTATTGGTGAAATTATAAAATAACTCAAGAATAAACTTTCTGTTACATTTATTTTATCTATTGTTATAGCACATAAACAATATGTCACTATACGGCCTAATACTTTTACTAACTTATACACCTTTTATATCTCTCGCCTCTCTTATCTTTTATAAAATAATTATATAAATTGGAATACCGGAAGATTTGATTATCTACCGGTATTATTATACTTTATATAAAAATACTTTTTACTTTCTTCGTAATCTTTTGCTAATTTATAGCAATATATTTCATTAAAATTAAATTGTCTTAGGTATTCATTTTCATTTATTAAATTCTTAAATGCATCTTCTTGCATATTTCCAGATTCTATTCCAATTAACTGTGCATTCTCACAATCTGGTTCAATGCTCTCTGAATCTGGTTGATATGTATATCCATCATTTGTTAAGAATAAATAATTATTCATTTTATCACCCTTTTTATCTATTTTTTAATAAATTAATTAATCTATCATTTTTATATATTCTGTCTCTTCCTATTTTTTCAGATGAAAGAAATCCCGCTTCTTCTAATTGATTTAGATATGACATTGCAGTTTTTCTTGTAACTCCACATATATTTTCAATATAGCTTATTTTTGTATATACTTCAAAAAATAGTCCTTCTAATAATTCTTTACTATATATTTTAGGTAATTTTTCTTTCAACTCTTTACTATATTCTTCCATTTCACCCTGAATATCTTTAATTAGTTTCATTGTTTCTTCTGCTGTCTCTTCTATTCCAATTAATATATATATAATCCACTCTTCGAAATTATTTGTTTCTCTTACTTCTTTAAATAATTTGTAATATGTTTGTTTATTGTCGTTAATGTATCTACTTAAATATAGAATTGGACTATCTAATAAATCCTTTAATACTAAATATAAAATATTTAATATTCTTCCAGTTCTTCCATTACCATCATAAAATGGATGTATTGATTCAAATTGATAGTGTATAATTGCAAGTTTTATTAGAGGATCTATCATATCATCAGTATTTATATATTCTTCTAAATTCTTCAAATATTCTCTAACTTCTTTTTCTGTTTCTGGTGGAGTATATACAATTTCTCCAGTTTTGGAATTCTTTAAAACTGTTCCTGGAATTTTTCTGATTCCTGCATTGTTGTGTTCTATTATTGATTGAATCTCTACCAAAATATTAGTAGTTATCATTTCTTTTTCTTTTACTAAACTATAGCCTCTCCATATAGCGCTTCTGTAATCTACTACTTCTTTAGCACTTTCGTTCTTATAATTACTTTGAGTCATTGCTTTATATATTTCATCATGTGTAGTAACTATATTTTCTATTTCACTACTGTCTTTTGCTTCATTTATTGTTATAGCATTTATTAATATATGTTGATTTGGTATTGTTCTTGCATATCCTTTTAATTCTGCAAGTGCTCTATTAGTTCTTGCTAATTGTTCTAATATTCTTACTGTTCTGAAATTATCTTCTGGTGGCAACATTTTTAATTCATGTTTCATTTTTCATACCTCCATATGTGTATTATAATATAAAATTTACACATATGCAATAAATATGTGTAAAAAATTAAAAAAATTACGCATATTTTAAAAACATGTGTAATTTTTTTATAATTTTCTTTTAGTGGCGCTTATCTCTCCTATTGTTAAAGAATTAAAAACTCACAAGCAAAAACAAAAAATTGAAATCCAATTAGCTGGTAAATCCTATATAAATAAAGATTTTC
>ERZ827528.547-NODE-547-length-45987-cov-13.602848_pt1 | contig 45987 bp, 37 predicted proteins | sample MGYA00519768_ERZ827528 | MGnify/ENA primary metagenome ERZ827528 (study PRJEB31778, sample SAMEA3449343) | human gut metagenome | biome: human gut; feature: human-associated habitat; material: faeces | place: United Kingdom | collected 2010/2012 ...
CAGAGACATCAGAAACAACAGGACCATCAAAAACAAACCTAACATGTACACAAACTTTTTGGGGAGTTTCACAATCAAGTTCATATTACGATGATGCAAATTTCTATAATATGATATTTGGAACAGGAACATATTTCTGGCTTGCGTCGCGCTATGTCAACTGCAGTTCAAGCAACTCGTATGCGAATTTCGGGCTTCGCAATGTCAACAACAGTAACTTGAACGGCAGTAACTTGTTCGATTCGAGCGGCAGCAGCCGTAACAACAGCGATCGCTTGGCCCCCGTAGTTTCTCTAGGATCTGGAATCCAAGTAAAGAGTGGAAGTGGAACAACAAGTGATCCATATGAAATAGGAAAATAAAAACATTTTGAGTAAAAAATCCGACCAATGAGGCCTTAGGTCTCATGGTCGGTGAATATAAATTTAACTGGATAATATAAACGAGGAGAAAATTTTGAGCAGTATAACAATAATAAAAGAAGTAAAGAAGATATTCCCTGAATATGTAATTATGATACAATCAGGGAAATTTTATAGAGTATATGGAAAAGATGCATGCATAATCTCATATCTTTTCAAATATAAAATACAAGAAAAAGAAGGAACAATCTCCTCAGGATTTCCCTCACAATCTATCAAAAAGGTAGAATCAAGACTTGATAATAAAAAAATAAATTATATGGTTTTGGAAAGAAGGGATAATTATTCAGAAAATGAAAAAAATGAATTTGGAAATTTAAACAATTATAGCAATATGTATGAAAAAGCAAAACTTTATGCTCAAAGTGTTCAAAGAATAGAAAAAATAAATGAATATTTTGATGAACATGTAAAAGACGTAGATTTTGCTGAAATATTAAGCAAAGTGGAGAGTGTTATAAATGGAAAATGAAAAGTTTAAAGTGCTAAATTATATTCGCAAATTATTAACATACATTGATCAAAATTTAGATAACTTTCCTAAAAAAGATATTGAATTAAAGAATAGAATACGTAATGAAAGTTATGATTTATTGTATCTTTCATATAAGGCAAATACTACTGATAATATTGAAAAAAAAATTGATTTAATAGAAAGTAGTGTGGCAAAAGCCAAAGTAGTCGATTTTTTAATAAATATGTGCTATGATAAACAAATTATAAATTCAAAAAGATACTTAAAGTTTGGTGAAGCACTAGATGATATAGTTAAATATCTAGTGGGATGGAAGAAATCAATTACCAAGAAACCTTAGGGCATGGTTGTGGGTGTGTGAGCATCTGTTATTTTTTCGATATCGAGTTTTCTGGCTTGCGTCGCGCTATGTCAACTGCAATTCAAACAACTCGAATGCGAATTTCGGGCTTCGCAATGTCAACAACAGTAACTTGAACGGCAATAACTTGTTCAATTCGAACGGCAACAGCAATAACAACAACAATCGCTTGGCCCCCGTAGATTCTATAAACTGTGGTTATGCAATTATAGATTGTATAAGAGATAATATAGAAACAAACCGTTGTCCTGTAGATACGCTTAATAAGTGTCATAATAAACTTGGAATAATTAAATATTGCATTAGCGTAACTATAAATACGATTTAATATATGCTTGTTAGTAGGAAAATGACATTTTCTGAAAGGGAGCATATATTTTTTTTGTCAAAAAAAGTAGAAAAATGTCGATAAGAACTGGTAAAAAATGTATTGACATGGTAATAAAAAAATGATAATATAAAGAAACTTTATATATTAAATTAATTCAAAAAATTAAATTCAAACACAGATCTGTGTGATTTTCAAAAAGTTAATTTAGTAAAAGAAAGCTACACAAGAAGAAACGAAAAATAGTTAAAAATTAATCAAAAACTATTGACTAGAAAAAAACAAAAATGTAAAATATGTATAGCCAAAAATAAAAAAGGAGAAAATAATAAAAAGTGAAAAAAATTAAAGAAAAGAATAAAATAATAACTCCAATAGATATAGTATACATAATTGCATTGGCATTAAATGTGATATTATATAATACATATTCAGGAATAATTATAAAAATACTTTTATTCTGCGGAATAATGTCAGTAGTAATGCTTTTAATGTATATTTTTAAATACATAACATCAAAAGAAGAAAAGTCAAAAAATATAGAAAAAATTATTGAAATCAATGTTGTAATGCATTTTATAATAACTCAAATATTAATAGCTCAAAGATGCAAATGTGGATACCATTACTTTTATATAATTCCATTAATAATATTATTAATAGCAGAAGCTGTAACATATCATATATTTTGTGTAAATTATAAAAAAGAAAAAAATACAGGATATTTAATAAAATATCTTTTGATATTAAATGCAATATACGTAGCTTGTATATTTGCTTCAAGAGTTGATATGGAAAAAATACATCAAACATTATTCTATATATAAAGGATAAATTTCATAAAATGTCGCATAATAAAATTAGCAGTGATTAAGTTTGTACTTAAGCATCTCTGCTAATTTTTTTTCAGGAGGAATAAAATAATGAAATCAAATCAAAAAATAGCATGTTCAGTATGCAGTTGTAAGCACAATTGTGAAGGAAAAGAATGTGACTTAAAAGAAATTGAAGTTTGCCCAAAAGAAGGATGCCATAGTGGAGAATGCGATGAATCAATGTGTTCAAGCTATGAGAATATAGATGAATAAAAAGTAAAGCAAAGGCTTGATTTTTTGTTATAAATATGATAAACTATAAAATGTTAATTTAAATGATATTTAGGAGAGTGCAAAATGGAAATAGCAAAAAATATATTATTAGTAGTATATATCATAGTATGTGTAGCATTGATTTTTATAACAACATTTCAGTCAAAGGATAATAGTAACTCAGCAGAAGATACGTATGAAGGTCCAAGAGGAAATAAGTATTTTGAAAAAAATAAGAGCAGAACTAGAACAGGAAAAGTTCAGAAAAATACAATAATAATAGGTGTTGTATTTGCAGTTCTTAGCGTAGTTACTGGAATTGTATTTGCATTATAAGAGATTTAAGAGTGTATATAGAATGCTATATACGCTCTTTTTTAGCTATAGGAGGTGAAAAAATGGAAATATTAGAAGGAACATATTTATCGAATACACGAGGATTCGGATTTGTAAGAGTAGAAGGAAGAGAAGAAGATATATTTATATCAAAAGAAAACTCAAAAAAAGCAATGGATGGAGATATAGTAAAAGTACGAATATTAGATAAAAAGCATGGAAGTCACGAAGAAGGACAAATAACAAAAATAATGCAAAGAAATACAACACAAATAGTTGGAACGTTTAAGAAAAGCAGAAATTTTGGATTTGTAATACCAGATGACAAAAAGATAAATGGAGATATATTTATATCAAAATCAAATTGGAAAAATGCAAAAACAGATCAAAAAGTAGTAGTAGAAATAACCAAATATCCAGATAAAAAGAAAAAAGCAGAAGGCAAGATACGAGAAGTATTAGGATTTGGAGATGAAACAGGAGTCGATATGCTATCAATCATAAGGCAATTTAAACTTCCTTATGAATTCCCTAAATCAGTAATAAAAGAAGCAAAAGAAGTATCTAAAGAACCAGTAAAAATAGATGGTAGACTTGACCTAAGAGATAAAGAAATATTTACAGTTGATGGTGAAGATGCTAAAGACTTAGATGATGCAATATGTGTTGATGAAAATGGCGATGGAACATACACTTTAGGAGTACACATTGCAGATGTAAGCCATTATGTAAAAAGCGGAAGTGAACTAGATAAAGAAGCAATAACAAGAGGAACCAGTGTATACATGCTAGATAAAGTAATTCCTATGTTACCAAAAGAATTGTCAAATGGAGCATGTAGTTTAAATCATGGAGAAGATAGATATGCTATTTCAGTATTTATGACAATAGATAAAGATGGAAATGTAATAGATAGTGATATACATAAAAGTGTAATAAATGTAACTGAAAGAATGAATTATCACAATGTATCAGATATAATAAAATATTACAATAAAGAAAACGAGAAGTCACCTAAAAGTCATAAAGATGAAGTATTATATACAAGCATAGATGAGGTAAAGAAATATGAAAAATATGCGAACCACTTCATACGAATGTATACATTAGCAGAAATATTAAAAGAAAGACGTAAAAAAGCAGGATATTTATCACTAGACATACCAGAGAGCAAGATAACACTTGATAAAACAGGAAAGCCAATTGATATACAAGCCTATGAAACAACAATTGCAAATGACATAATAGAGCAATTTATGCTTACAGCTAATGAAACGATTGCAGAAAGATTTTTTTGGCTAAATGCACCTTTTATATACAGAGTACATGATAAACCATCAGAAGAAAAAATAACCGAACTTAATAAATATCTATATAATTTCGGATATAAGATAAAAGGTAAAAAAGATGATGTAAAACCAAAAGCATTTGAGCAAATTCTAGAAGAAATAAAGGGAACAGAGCAAGAAAGAGTTATTGCAAATTTATTATTAAGAACACTTAAAGTAGCAAGATATGAAGCAGAAAATCGTGGACATTTTGGAATTGCAAGTAAATATTACTGTCACTTCACATCGCCAATCAGAAGATATCCAGATTTATTTATCCATAGAATAATAAGCATTTATTTAGAAGAAGACTATAATGTAACAGACCATTTCAAAGAAAAATTTGAAACTCGTGCAATAAAATATGCAGAAAGATCATCAGAATGCGAGCAAATAGCGACAAAAGCTGAAAGAGAAAGCGAAGCCATGAAAAAAGCTGAGTTCATGCAGGAAAGAGTAGGAAAGCAATATGAAGGAATAATATCAAGCGTAACCAACTTTGGAATGTTCGTAGAATTGTCAAATACAGTAGAAGGATTAATAAGATTTGAGAGCTTAGATGATGACTACTATATTTATGATGAAGGAAGAAAAGAATTAGTAGGAAAGCACTCTGGAAAGATATACAAACTAGGAGATAAAGTAAGAATCGAAGTAGTTGCAGCTGATAAAGAAACAAGAAAAATAGATTTTAAAATAGCATCAAAAAAAGAAGGAAAAAAATATGGAGCAAAAAAAGAAAAATAAGAAAATACTAATTTTTAAAATAATAGTATTCATAATTGTTATAGCAATACTTATTGGAGCAACAATTTACTTGTTTCCTGTAATGAAGGATTTATCAACAAATGAAGGACAACTGGCTTTTAAAGAGAAAATACAAAAATCTGGAGCTATGGGTTTTCTAATGATAGCAGGACTTGAGTTAGCACAAATATTCCTAGCAGTATTACCAGGAGAACCAATCGAAATACTTGCTGGAATGTGCTATGGTGGAATTGGAGGTACAATATTTATACTTCTAATGACAATGATTAGTGAGGCTGCGATATTTGTAATAGTAAGAAAACTTGGAAGCAAATTCGTATATGAATTTTGCAAAGAAGAAACAGTAAAGAAAATTGAAAACAGTAACTTATTCAAAAATCCAAAGAAAATAGAAAGAATAATGGCAGTATTATTTTTTATACCAGGAACACCCAAAGATTTATTAACATATATAGCAGGATTACTGCCAATAAAGATGTCAAGATTTCTAGTAATATCAACGCTTGCAAGAATACCATCAGTAATATCTTCAACACTTGCAGGGGCAAGCATAATGAATGGATCTTGGAAACATGCAATAATAATGTACGGTGTAATATTCCTAATAGTATTAATAATAATGGCAATTTATTCTTTATTTAACAAAGATGATGATACAAAAGAGGCACTAAAAACAATAAAATAATTAATTTTCAGTGCCCATGACCAAATAGCTAGAACGTAGATGGGTATTAACATTAACAGTAAAAAATGAATTTCCATAATTGTGTAACCAATCATAATTAACCCAATCATTCCAAGTGGCAAATTTACCAACAGCCAATTTGCCAAAGCCACAAATATCAGACTTTAATTCAACAGAAGATTTATATAAATAATCTCTAATATGAGCCTTGAAATATGAATTAGCGTAATCCTCAATAAGCTTAATATTATCAGGGTTCATATAATTTGCATCAGTAGAAGAACTAAGAACTCTCACATTAATATTTAAATTACATGAAATAAATGGCGAGCCATTAACAATTTCAACAGTTTTCTTAGTTTTGCAATTTTGTATATATAGAGCAATGTATTCCTGATCATTAAAAGGACTAGGAATATTAACTATGGAACTCTTAAACCTATCGCAAATCATTAAATGAGACATAACTTCTAAGCCACTTAATTCACCAACTAATTTACCTTTATCAAATACTGCAAGACCCAAATTTTCAATATTTTTCTGAGTGTTGTCATCAGATTCTTTAGCAGTATAATTTGCATCATCAAGGTCAGAATTATTACTTCCAACATTATCAGAATTAAGCCCATTAATACTACCTAATATAGCAGATGGATTTTTAAAAGTATCAGATATAGAAGTAAAGAAATCTTTAAGAGTAATTACCTCAGTATATCCAGTATTTTTTTCAGAAGAAACTTCTAATCCATAATATTTAGAAGAAATCTGTGATAGTATTGGGGCAGAATTATCCATAAAATATCGTGCACTACATTTAGAAATTAAAATATTACATGTAGGTCTAACTTCAATATTATTTTTCAAACTATAAATATAATTGTCAATTCCGAGATATGCTAATTCTTCAGAAAAAACAAGCAATTTACAATGCGACATATTTACATTTTTATTAAGATAACTATTAAGAAGATTAACTCCAGCATCAAAATTATTACAATCAATAGTATTTATTATTGAAGAAGATTCGCTCTTAGATGAACTTGAAGAATTTGAAACAGAAGGCATATTAATCTGGAAACTAACTTTAAGAGCATAATTCTCGCCAACATCAAATCCAATAGCTACAACATAAGCAAGGTCATCAATAGTATTTACAGACGAACTATTAAAAAAAGCAAAAGAAATTAATAATATTATTAACAATGTAATTAAGATATTTCTAGCTTTCACAACTCCTCCTTAAGATATGTTTTCTCCGAATTATAAGAGAAACTTTTTTCTTTTTTAAATATCCAATAATGAGAATAATAAAACTATAACCAAAAACTATTAACAACGCAGCATTCTTGTATAAAACAGTTTCAGCAAATCGAATCACACTTGTATTGCTTGGAATAAGAGAAACCGCCAATATAAGCAATCCAGTCAAGTAAATAAAAATAGATGGATTCTTCACATTACAATTTTTTTTATTGATTTTTGAAATATATGCAATAATCACACATAAATATGAGATAAAAGCAAAAAGCCATACAAATATAAACAAAGCATCAGTTCTTTCAAAAAATGTACCAAACTCAATAACTCTAGTACTCATATATACAGAAAGTGTATTAACTCCATTTATTAAAAAAGGAAAAAGGAAAAGCAATGATGCCACACTAAGAAGTAAAAACAATCCTGACAAAGAGATTGAAATAATTCCTACCTTTTTGTAATTAACATTATTCTTTAAATTAGGTCGTATCAAATATAAATATATCAATCCGCCAAAAGCAAATATATTAGAAAATCCACTTATAAAAGTTTGATCAAATCCATAGCCGAGTATAGGCAAAGCACGCTGAAATTCTATTTTACCAAGACCACCTAGAAAAACAACCAATTCAGTAATAAGAACAATAGGGACAATCAAAGTATTAACCTTAATCAAACTTCTAAATCCTAGTTTATTAGCAATAATAGCAGTTATTACAAAAATAAGAGTTATAATCCAAGTAGGTGAACTATGAAAATACACAACGTGTAAAAATTCTGAAAAATTAGCCATCAATATACTAGAAGTAAATATTAAATATACAGTAAATATAATACTAGTTATAGCTTTAAGCACTGGACCACCGGACATATTCAGCAACATCTATAATATCTTTTTCAGGAAAAAGAGAAAAAAGTTTATTTACAATAAGAAAAAATATTATAGTAATTCCAAAACAGTATATAACGTTTAAAATAGCAGCAGATCCAGTGGAATTTAATATTGCATTTGGAAGATTAAGAATAATATGAGTAAGCATAACAATAATGACTAGAAAAATTGCTTCTATTGTATTTATTTTATCTACTTTCAATGCACACACTCCTTATTTATTAAAATTTTTTCTCCATTTTTCAACAAAATGACTTTGAGCCTTAGGTTTTTGACTGCCAAGAAAGTCTGGCCTAAATTCACGTTTCCATGCAGGCCTAACACTAAATTTATTAGAACTACATAAATTTGCAGGAGCATAAGGAGCAAGGTAAGAAGCTCCAAATGAACGTAGTGAACATAACATAATAGAGTGAATAAATAGGCCAATAGCTATACCGAAAAATCCACCTAATGCTCCTAAAATAGTGTAAACAAATCTGCAAATTCTAAAATGAAAGCTAAAAGTAAAATTAGTAATTGCAAAAGAAGTAATACCAGTAATAGCAATAACGATAACCAATATAGGAGACACAATATCAGCATCAACAGCAGCTTGCCCTAATATAATAGTGCCAACAATTCCAACAGTAGAGCCGAGAGGAGAAGGGACTCGAAGTCCTGCCTCACGTATAATCTCAAAAGAAATCTCCATAATAAATATCTCAATAATAATAGTAAAAGGAACAGCAGAGCGAGATGATACAATTGAGAATAATAGCTCAGTAGGAAGTAACTCACTATGGTAAGTCGTAACTGCAATATATAATCCAGGTAGAAGTAGTGTAATTATAAGCGAAATAGCACGGACAACTCTAAGTAAATTGGCGGCAACAAAGCTTACATTAGCGTCTTCTTGTGAACTAAGAAAATCAAAAAAAGTAACAGGCACAACAAGCACATAGGGACTACCATTATATATAATAACGATTCTACCTTGCAAAATAAGAGAAGAAGCACGGTCAACTCTTTCTGTATCAAGAGACTCTGGAAGAGTAGTACGCAAATCATCTTTAATTAATTGCTCAAGTTCACTTGCTGATACAACATAATCAGCATCAATATTATTAAGTCTATATTTTACTTCAGATACAAGATCAGGATTGGCTATATTTTTTAAATAGCATACGGCACATTTATTTTTATTTACCTTGCCAACAGTAAGATTTTCGATAACAAGATTTTCATTAGCAACACTTCTTCTAATAAGAGAAGTATTAGTACGCAGATTTTCAACAAAAGCTTCTCCAGAGCCACGAACAACAGGTTCATTCTTAGGCTCAGAAATGCTTCTCGTTTCAAACTTTTTAGTAGAAATATCAAAAGCAAAGTCAATAGTATCAACAAAAAGTACGCAATTGCCTGAAACAACACTATCAGAAATTTTATCAAATGAATTAACTTTTTCTACATCATTTTGGGGAAGAAGACAATCCATGATATAATCACTAACATTAACTTTCTTAACTTTTCTAACAGATATATTTTCGGCAACAGCCTCAGAAATAATCTGATTACCATCAAAAGTATTAGCTCTATTTCTAAGCATTAAAGGTGATAAAATAAAATCATTTATAGAATCACTATTAGACATACCATCAATATATACAATAAAAGCATGATATTGTTTATTGCGAGCATGTAGCAAAAATTCACGGATTTTAATATCAGAATTTATTAAAGAATTAAATCTTGAGTTTATATATTCAAGATTAACACTTAAATTAGGATATACATTTTGCGGTTTAGTTTCATTAGAAGAATCGTTAGAATTATTTTTTTCATCAGGGGTAGTTTCAGAAAGCACAAAGGAAGAATCATCATTAGAATCATCAGCCATTAAATCAGAAAAAAGCTTCTTAAAAAAATTCATAAAATGTTCCTCCAATACATATTTGTACCTATTTTGACTAAATTTTGAAAAAATATACATGTAAAGTAATTAGAATAAAAAAATTTTAAAAGAATATATATATAAGTATGATAAAAGTAGTAAAAGCAAAAGATTTAATTAAATATTTAATAAAAGCGATAATTCCAATAATGATAATATTAGTAATATTAAAAATACTATTAAATCAAACCAGTGAATTGGCAAAAACCTCAAAGAGTAATTATGCTTTTTTGTCATGTATTGATGATGTAAGTGAAATAATAAAATTTATAAATAAAGGAAAAGAAGAAAATACAACATCAATGAAGAAAATGATAATTTCAGAAATGAGAATAACAGATAGTGTAGTAAACAAACAAGATATTGTAGCCGAGAATAAATCAGAAGAACAAATTGAAGAAACAAATAATACAAAGCAGAATGTTACAAAGCAAGAAGTAGAACACGCACAAACAGGAGTAAAAACAGAGGTAATAGTTGGAGCAAGTCAAAAGGCTACAAGAGAATATGAGGGAGTAAAAATAAACAGCACACTAGATATGGAACTAACAGATGATTTATTAAAATATGATATAAGTATAAACAAGAGCAAAGCTGTAATATACCATACGCATACATGCGAAAGTTATACACCAACAGAAAAATACGCATATACAGCAAGCGGAAATTATAGAACTCTGGATTTAAATTATTCTGTTGTAAGAGTAGGAGATGAATTAACAAGGCAGCTAGAATCTTATGGTACAAGTGTAATACATGATAAAACAGTACACGATTATCCATCTTATAATGGATCATATTCTAGGTCACTTCAATCAGCAAATAAGGATTTACAAGAATGCGGAGGAGCTGATATCGTAATTGATTTACATAGAGATGCAGTAGCAGATGCATCATTTGGACCAAAAGTAAAAATAGGAGACGAATGCGTATCACAGCTAATGTTTGTAATAGGCACACGTGTAAATGGAAATGAGTATGATGGTTGGAAACAAAACCTAAAATATGCTGTAGCAGTTGTAAAAAAAGCAAATGAACTCTATCCAGGTTTATTTAGACCGATAATGTTAAGGCGTTCGTCATATAATCAACATGTATCAAAAGCAGGCTGCATAATAGAAGTCGGAGCAACAGGAAATACGTTAGAAGAAAGTATGGGAGCTATGAAATATTTAGCAAAAGTAATGAATGAAATTAACTAGTAAAAATTAAAATAAATTTTATAGATTAGTTGAAAATTGACTTTCGTTTTGATATGATATAATCGATATTATTATACGAAAGGTAAAAAAATGAAAATACAAAATTATTCTGTAATATTTATAGTTATTATCATGCCAATAGCATTGATATTATCAATATATACTGGAAACTTAATAGATGTAGCAAATAAGCAATCACAATATGATGCCTTGCTATTAGGGGCAACTTATGATGCTGTAAGAGCTTATCAGATGAATACATTAAACAACAGCTATGATTCAGAGTCGAATTCAAAAGTAAGAGACATAAATGCGTCAATAAACTCTTTCTTTAACAGTTTAGCAGCAGGAATGTCACAAAGTGGATTAACAAAAAATGAACTTACAGATTATGTTCCAGCAATGCTATACACATTATATGATGGATATTATGTATATGGTGTATACAACAATGTAGCATCGACTAAAAATGGAATAAGCTATGATACAACAGGAACATCAAGAAATAATCAATATGGATTAAAACCATATGTATATTATTCATGTGAATATGCAAGTTCAACTGCAGGTTATGATTTAATTGTAAATTATACTTTGGATAACTATATCACTGTAACAGGAACATACACAGTAGGTGGAGTAAAGAAAAACATTGCAATGTCAGGTTATTACATTAACACTGATAGAATAAAACTTAAAAACCAAAGTGCAGGAGAAAGCGCAAGTTTCGATGACAAAATTGTAACTATTGATGCTGGGACAAGCCAAGAAATTACAATAAAACCAGAGCAATTAGGAGAATATCTAATTGCATATGATCAAAAAAGAGAAAGTGGATCAACAGGAGCATATAAAAATAATTTAGCCAATAATAGTGAAACAGCACAATATTATCAATACATTACATATAACAATGTAAAATATTACCTAGATTCATACCATGTAGGAACTCAAAAAACACTAGATGGAAATGTAAATACAAGTTTCAATATGACTTATGATAACATTCCAATATTCCACTTAGACAAAGGTCAAAGAATATACATAAATGACAGTACATTATCAGAAATAAAGAGTTTCCTAGGGGTAGTAGATGATAATAGACTATTTAGTGGAGAACAATATAAAGATGTAAATGCATATCAATATTATGCACGCGCATATACTTTTTCATCACCAGGAGAAGATGGAGTTTATGATGCTTTATCACAAATAAATTTAGCAAACAATGTAGTAAAAACAGATACTTATAATACAACATATAATATCGAAACAAATTCGAATCAAAAAATTGAAACACATACAAAGAATGATTACAAAACAAAAAAAGTATTTGATTATAAAGAAAATGGAAATGATCCAGACCTAGAAACATCATCATTTAACCAACATAGAATGGATGTAATAATAAGTTCAATCGAATCAAGTTTAGTATCAATAATTGCAAGTTTCAATAGCTATACAGGCGGAACTTATGAATATTTAATGCCTACATTTAGTGAAACAGAATGGGAAAGAATATGCAGCAACATTACAGTAGTATCATTCTTACAAGGATTAACTGTAGGAAATTATAAATATTATAACAATTACTCAATAGTAGCAAATACAAAAGTAAAAGATTATATATCAAAAGAATCAATATATGTTCAAAAAAGTGGAAAAGATACAGCAAATACTGACTACCATAATCCACGATGCGAAACATATAATACAGAATCAAGAAATGCTGGAAGCCAGACGATTGTAGGATATAGAAATATAGATTATGACAGAAAATCATGCGTAGTACCATCATCAACAGGAAATACAAATGATAGTAAAGAATATTGGTACTACTTACAAAATACAACAGGAGCGTATGAATGTGTTGTAAATCAAAATGGAAACACATACACAACAGATGAACTATTTAGAGGAACAACAGAAGATAATAAAGCAACAACAGCAAATTCTGAAATACGAAGAGCATATATAACAGCACTTGCTCGTGAAAGAGGAAGTTCATATAAAACTTATGGATATTTGAATAAAGAATTACAAAGAAAAGAAGTATTAGCACCAGGACAATCAGCCTACACAGTTAGATATTTTTACAAGAGTTATGATGAAAGCAAGACATTTGCACAAAATAAAGCTAGCAACAATTATGCTGAGCAAGGGAGAAGCGGAGGAATAACTAATACAGGAACAATAATGGGAACACTACCTATTAGCACAGAACCTGCAAATGATGGATACTATTTTGAAAAAATTCAAGTAGTTGATAGAGATGGAAATGTAGTAGAAGAAAAAACTAGAGCATCACAATTAACAACAGATTTAAAGGTTGATTCAAGAGATAACGAAATACGAATTTACTACAATATACAAAAAGAGAAAACATTAACATATAAGATTGAAAGATATGTATTTAACAAAGATACAAGCCAATTTGACAAAGCATCTAACGGAGACGTAACAGTTACTAAATCAAATGTATGGATAAATGCTTCAAATACAGTAGAAGTTAATTTACCAGGACAATATGGAAGTTATGGAGCTGCAAGCTTAGTTTATACAGATCCAACAGGATATGAAGAAGGAATAAAAACAATAGAAGCAAAACCCTCAAATGTATCAGGAAACGCTCCAGTAATTAAAGCATATTATGCAAGAAAAGATGAGTTATATAGTACTGCATATACAGTAAGATATCATGCAAATGCAAATGGCACATCAGGAACAATGAATGACAGTTCGTTTAAGTTCTTTGAAAAAGCGACATTAATAGGAAATAGATTTTCAAAAACAGGATATAAATTTATAAATTGGAAAACAAATTCAGGAAAAACATATTCAGATAGAGAAGGAATAATAATTGGAAATGCAGATAATGCAGACTTAGTAAGAGAAGGAGACAAATATTATCTTGATTTATATGCACAGTGGGATAAAATTTCATATCAAATATCATACCAAGGCAATGGGGCAACATCTGAAACAATGGAAAACAGCACACATTATTATGATACAGAATCAAAAATAAATAAAAATAAATATGTAAAAGAATATACTGTAACAATCAATCCGGGAATAGGAAGTACAAACTATTATAAGAATAGAGATGAAATTAGTGCATGGGGAAGTTTAGCAAGCGTATCTTATGATGAAGATACACAAGAATATAGTTTAACTATAATGAGAAATGCGGCAAAATATAGTGGAATGTATTACAATGGAAAAGATGCTGTACTAAAACCAGGGGAGACAGCTGTAATAAGTTATGATGTTTATCCAAAAAACTCATCAGCTGCTATGATATTAGAGATACATAACTCAATAGTTGGACAAACCAATGGAAATAGTAGAGTAGACCAAAGTGGAATAAATCCAGAATCGATTACAATACCAGCTAATACTTGGACAACAGTGTCATTTACATACACTAATAACAGCAAAAACGACATTTATGATTATAGTGTATTATCAATAGATAGCACTAATGGAGCAAATTTTGTAATAAAAAATCCACGATTTGAAATAACAAATTTTAAATCAGAGTTAGAAGCAACTGGTGGAAAAACACAATATGGATATGCAACAAGTACATTCTTAAATTGGAAAAATAATAACAAAACATATAAAGATGAGCAAAATGTATTAAATCTTACAACAACAGACAATGAAATATTAAGTTTTGAAGCTCAATGGAAAGACTATGAACTTATACTACCTAAAGCATATAAAGAAGGATGTGAATTCATAGGATGGTTTGATCAAAACAACAACCAATATGCTCAAGGAGAAAAAATAACTATTACACAAGATATGAGATTTACAGCAAAATGGGATGATTCTATAGCACCAGAAACAGAATTAACTGTAACAGGAAGTACAACACATACCATAACTGTAGAAGCATCAGCAACAGATTATGGAGCTGGAATGGAACCAACAATACATTATATATATTATATAAAAGAAAAGGGCGAGCCAGATTCAAAATATGTTGAACATGATGCTGGTGCTAATGACACATATACATTTACAAATTTAAAGAAAAATACTGAATATACAATGAAAGTAAGAGCAATAGCTGACCAAAATGGAAATGAGGGAACAGCTACTACTGATGGAATGACATTAGATTTAAGCGGAGAGATTATAGCAACAGGTGAAGGCTGGACAAAGAATGATAAAGATGAAGGAACATACACTGTAAAATTTGTTGCAACAGGTATAAGTGGAGAAGACATAAAAACATTATATATTGAAACTAGAAAAGATGGAGAAACAGAGTATAAAAAAAATGATGTAGTATATGGAATTGAACATAATCAAACCGCGTATGGTAGACTTACTGATGGAACAGATATATACGCAGAAGCACAACTTAAAGCTGTTGATAATAAAAACCCTAAAATAGAAATAAAAGATATAACAGCAACAGCAGATAAAACAAGCTCAATAACAGTAGAAATAAAGGCATCTGATGATGAAAGTGGATTAGGTGAAAATCCAATATTTACATACTTCTATAAAAAACACGGAGAAGCAGATTACAGATATAAGCAAGTAGGAACAGCGACAACAGAGAAAACTATGAAAATAGAAGGAACAGAGCCAAATAGTAAATATGATGTAAAAGTCGTTACACATGATCGTGCTGGAAACGAAGGAAGCACAGTAGAAACAATAGAAACAGGATACACATACAACATTATATTTGATGGAAACGGAGCTACATCAGGTACAGTGGAAAACATGTTAAATCTAGAGCAAGGGAAAGAATATACATTAAATAAAAACGAATTTGAAAGAACTGGATATAACTTAATGCCAGATGGATTTGTATGGAAAATACGTAATAGCAATCCAGAAATTTTTATAAAAGACGAAGCAGAATTTAGAGACTTATTAGGAGAGAAAGGAACTATAACTTTAGAGGCAAGATGGATTGATAATATTCCACCTACAATAGAAAGCTTAACAAGATCTACAACAGACAAGGTATCAGATACAACAGGACTAGAATTAACAGGAGAGGCACAAGATTTAGGTACAGGAGTTGTTGGACAACAAATAAGCACAGATGGAAACCTAAACGCAGATTCTGGAGGCTGGACAACTATAACAGCAACCAATGAAAAAGTAACATTTACAAAACAAGTATATGCAAATGCAACATATTATTACTATGTAAAAGATGGAGCTGGAAATGTAAGCAAAAAGTCGATTACAGTTGATAACATAAAACCAAAAGATATAGAATACGGTCCTAACAGCGATGCTGATGGAAAAAGATATTATGAATGGACTGCAACAGCAACAGGAAATTATGAGATTACATTGCAAGGAGCAGGCGGAGCACCAAACTACGTAAGTACACAATGGGGAGACGGCAGTTGGGGCGGAATAGTCACATTAAAAGTATATGTAGAAGCCGGAGCAAAACTATACTTTGTTGTAGGAGATAAAGGAAACCAATTAAATTCTGCTTACTGGTGGGTACCAGCAAATGGAGGATACAACGGAGGCGGAAACGGAGGAAGATCTGTAACCGTTAGAAGAGGAGGACATGGAATATACTACAATTCTATGAAAGCCGGAAATGGCGGTGGCGGAGCCACAACAATGGCAAGTAGCCTTGCTGGTGGAAATGGACAACTATCAAGCTATGGAAATGCTTCTAATGCATCCAAGTACATATTAGGTGCAGCAGCAGGAGGCGGAGGTAACTCAGAAATAAATTCATACGTAAATACTAAAAAAAGGAATGGATATACAGTAAATGGAGGAGCATCTGGAGCCGGAAATTCTGGAATTTTTGGAAGAGGAACAAACGCAAAAGATTATTCTGGATATAGCTGGAGAGAATATACCGGAGCCGCAGATGATGTACCAAACTATACAGAAGGAGCCGATGGAGGTGGATCTGGATGGTATGGTGGCTGGGCAAATACTTCAGAGCCAACACATAATCAAGGACGTACAGACCAGTGCATATACACTAAGACCAGTGGCGAAGGTGGCTCAAATTACTCAGCTGGAGTTGGATCAACATTTACAACATCAACAGGAAAAACAGCTAAGATAATAAGTAGCTCACAAGAAGTAGATACAAGCAGAGGAAAATGGTCATCTGGACACGCAAAGATACACTATGCTGACTAATAAAAGAAACCAATAAATCAAAGTGAACCTCAATTATTAGACGAATTTGTTTGATAAGCAAGGTTCACTTTTCATAAGCAAATATTTAAATTAGAAGTAATCAAATATTATAAATAATTAAATAAAATAAATATTTTGATGGAATATAAGCAAAAAACGTCCAAAAAGCTTGATTTATTTGAAAAATATGATATAATATAAAAGCATTTTATGAGAATTTAAGAAAAAGGAAGGTTTTTAAAATGAGCTTAAAACAAGAAAAAACAGAAAATAAAAATGAATTAAAATTAACTTTTACAATTGAAGCAGCTAAATTTGATGAAGCTATAATGAATGTATTTAAACAAAGCGCAAAATACTTCAATATACCAGGATTCAGAAAAGGAAAAGCTCCATTCAAAATAGTAGAAAGATATTATGGAGATAGCATATTCTATGAAGATGCATTCAATGAATTAGTACCACCAATATATGATGAAGAAATAAAAACAAATAAAATAGACGCTGTAAGTAGACCACAAATAGATGTAGTTCAAATGGAAAAAGGAAAAGACCTTATATTTACAGCAATAGTTTCAACAAAACCAGAAGTTAAATTAGGAAAATATAAAGGAATTGAAATCAAAAAGCCAGAATACAAAGTTACAGCAGAAGATGTAGAACATGAATTAAATCACATGGCTGAACATAATTCAAGAATGGTAACTGTAGAAGATAGACCAGCCAAAGATCAAGATATGGTTACAATAGATTTTGAAGGATTTGTTGATGGAAAAGCATTTGAAGGTGGAAAAGCTGAAGGACATCAATTAACAATAGGAAGCAAAACATTTATTCCAGGATTTGAAGAACAATTAATCGGAATGAAAAATGGAGAAGAAAAAGATATACAAGTAAAATTCCCAGAAGAATATTTTTCAAAAGATTTAGCTGGAAAAGATGCAACATTCCATATAAAAATGCATGAAATAAAAGAAAAAGAACTTCCAAAAATAGACGATGAATTTGCTAAAGATGTTAGCGAATTTGATACATTAGCTGAATTAAAGAAAGATATCAAATCAAAACAAGAAAAAGACAACGAACATAGAGCAAAGCATGAAATGGAAGATGCAGCAATAGAAGCAGTATGCGAAAATACTAAAATAGATATTCCAGAAGGAATGATTGATATGGAAATCGATAACATGATTGACAACATCAGTCAAAGATTACAATATCAAGGAATTACATTAGATCAATATCTAAAAATGATGGGCAAGACAATGGATGATGTTAGAAAAGAATTCAAGACAGATGCTGAAAAGAATGTAAAATCTAAACTAGTATTAGACCAAATTGTTGCAGAAGAGAAGATTGAAGCAGATGCAAAATATGTAAAAGAAAAAATAGAAGAAATGGCAAAACAATACAACAAAAAAGTAGAAGAATTAGAAAGCAATGAAAACTTAAAGAGCTACTTAGAAGAAGAATCAAAAACAGAAGCTGCTATCAAATTCTTAATAGACAATGCAAAATTAACAAAATAATTTTATAAAAATGTTTACAAAAATAAAAAGTTGGGGATAATCTAATTGTCCTCAACTTTTTGATATACATAATACAATAATTGGTAAGAAAGTATATGAACATTATGTGAAAACTTAATAAATCTTTAATAAAAAGGTTGATATATTATAAAAAAAAATATATAATACAAAAGTATCGAAACGATAACAATGAATATATTATATAATAGATTTTACATATTATATATGAATATAAATAAGAGAAAGGAAGATAATATATGAACGAATTCAAGAATAGTTTAGTTCCTTATGTAATCGAACAATCAGCTAGAGGAGAAAGATCATATGATATATTCTCAAGATTATTAAAGGACAGAATAATATTTTTAAGTGAAGATGTAAATCAAACATCTGCAAGTTTAGTAATAGCTCAGCTATTATTTCTAGAGTCAGAAGATCCAGATAAGGAGATATCTCTATACATAAATTCACCAGGAGGATCTGTAACAGATGGATTAGGAATAATAGATACAATGAATTACATCAAATGTCCAGTAACAACTATATGTATAGGAATGGCAGCAAGTATGGGTGCTTTACTATTAACATCAGGAACAAAAGGAAAGAGATTTGCAACACCTAATGCTGAGATATTAATTCACCAACCATTAATAGGAGGCCAAGGTGGAGGAATTTCTGGACAAACAACAGAAATTAAAATTCAAGCTGAGCAAATGATAAAAACAAGAGAAAGAATAAATAAAATAATCAGTGAAACAACAGGAAAATCAATAGAACAAGTTGAAAGAGACACTGAAAGAGATCATTATTTAACAGCACAAGAAGCATTAGAATATGGTCTAATAGATGGAATAATGGACAAAAGAAAATAATAATCCAAACTAAAAGCTGCATATAATAGAATACAAAGGTAGTTTGGAGACGAAAAAATAAGGAGATAAATCAATAATGACAAAAGGCGAAAAAAATATAAAGTGTTCATTCTGTGGAAAATCTCAAGATAATGTGAAAAAGATAATCGCAGGACCAGGAGTATATATATGTGATGAATGTATTAAAGTATGTGAAAACATACTAGAAACAGACATCTATGAAGAAGATGATGACACATATACATTAGCAGAAGATAAACTTCCTACACCAGAAGAAATAAAAGCAATACTTGATGAATATGTAATTGGCCAAGATGATGCAAAAAAAACATTGTCAGTAGCAGTTTATAACCACTACAAAAGAATAAATAGTGAAGAAGAAATATCAGATGATAATGTTGAAATTCAAAAAAGCAATGTCTTATTATTAGGACCAACTGGATGTGGAAAAACATTTCTAGCACAAACACTAGCACGAATATTAAAAGTGCCATTTGCAATAGCAGATGCAACAACACTTACAGAAGCAGGTTATGTTGGTGAAGATGTTGAAAATATTTTGTTAAAATTAATTCAAGCAGCAGACTACAATGTAGAAAAAGCTGAAAAAGGAATTATATATATTGATGAAATAGATAAAATATCAAGAAAATCAGAAAACCCATCAATAACAAGAGATGTAAGTGGAGAAGGAGTACAACAGGCATTATTAAAAATTGTTGAAGGAACAGTAGCATCTGTACCACCACAAGGTGGAAGAAAGCATCCACATCAAGAATTTATACAGATAAATACATCTAATATATTATTTATTTGTGGAGGTGCTTTTGAAGGATTAGACAAAATAATAGGCGAAAGAATTGGAAAAAAATCAATGGGATTTGGCGCAAAAGTAGAAAGCGTAAAAGAAGTTGATAAATATAAGATATATGAAGACTTATTACCACAAGACTTATTGAAATTTGGACTAATTCCAGAATTTGTTGGACGTCTACCAATAATAGCAACATTAAGAGAACTTGACAAAGACGCACTTATAGATATAATGACAAAACCAAAGAATGCTTTAGTAAAACAATACAAGAAATTGTTAAGCATTGATGGTGTAGACCTTGAATTCACTCAGGAAGCATTAGAAACAATAGTAGATAAAGCTATTGAGAGAAAAACAGGAGCAAGAGGATTACGCTCAATAATGGAAGAAACCATGAGAGATGTAATGTATGAGATTCCATCAAATCCTAAGATTGCAAAATGCACTATAACAAAAGAAACAGTTTTAAAAAAGACTCAACCAGAAATCGTAATTGATGAAAAGAAAACAGAAAGAAAGCCTAAGAAAAAAATAAGAAGAGAAAAAAATGAAACTCAAGAAACAGCATAATTAATAAAACACCAAACACTGAGGCATTAGCTACCACAGTGTTTGGCGTTTTTATGTTATTTAGTTATCTGCACCCCAGATGGAATAACCACCAATATGAGGAGTGTTAGCATGTACTTTGCGATCAACCAGCTGAAGAACACCTGCTAATTGGTGATGATGCCAAGTATACTTTGAAGGAACATCACCGCACTTAAAAGTTGCAAGTTCACTTTTGGTAAATTTACAGCGAACATAACGATTAGAAATCGCACGCTTATATAATAATTTACTAGCACATCTAAAATGTACATCTCGAGTCTGGTATCTGTACTTACGAGGAAGTGTAATTGTGCATATACTCTTAAATACAGGGAAGCCCTTTTTATCAAACTTAATACCAGTATGATTGCTATATTTTCCAACCATTGCAGGCATACCAAGTTTCAATCTAGGATGATATTTAGACCGGTATACCATAGAAATAAAATGCATACGACCAGAATATCTTTTCTTATAAACTGAATACCTCCGATTAGACGGATGTGTGAGAATTGTAAGAATTGTAAAACAACGTAGTTTTAATATAACAATGACAAGTAAAATTATAATTTTTACAGTAATATACTCAGCAGCTCCTAACAATATAATATATGGCAGTGACCATGCTAAAAGATACCGTGATATAAATAATGTAAGACCAGTACTAGTTGCAAGTTCAGAAACAATAGCTAATACATTATGCTTATGGAACACCAAAGCAAGAGATAGAAGAATCTGAACTGCAGCAACGGAACATGCAATACTAAAAACAAATGTCATAATAAAATACCTCCACATAATAATGCCTAAGATAAATAAAAAAACGACAAAATTTATTATAACATATTTGCGTAAAAAATGCAAAAAAACTTGAAAAATCAACAATCTTGTGATAAAATATACACCAACCCTTGCCGAGAGCAGGTATGTATTTTTTTTCACATCATGGAGGTAATTTCTGATGAACGAAGATTTGATTAAACGTTGTAACAACAAAGTACGGCAGATGAGCAAAATAAACGAGCAGTATGAAGAATGCGAAGAAACTCTTAAAGCTAAAGCTGATCGGCAGATGATTTTGAAACAGAAGGAGGCTTTTCTCAAATTGCTTGATGCACTGTTTTTGAGTGTATACAAGTCTAAGGTTGAGGCAGCATATAGAGCGTTGGTCTGTGGCAGAGATGAAAAAGAAGCTATGAAACAGTTCTATGCAGAAACCAAAGATGTCAGGCATAAAATTGCCGACAATATGATGTCAAACATCAAGGACTACGAGGAGTCGTGGAATAGACTTGAAGAAGAAGTGAAAACGTTTGTGAACGCAAATGTTCATTATGCAGCAAAAGAAATCTTAAAAACAGAGTGGATCGTAGACATGTTTATGAAATATTTAGTCAATAAAGAGTATTAATAACCGCCAGGAGGCCAGCCTTTATATAAGGGCTGACCTCCTGGCGGTTTATATTGATATTATAAATATAAAGTATAATCCATTTCTGGGAAAATAGGATCTTTTTCTTCAATACTTTCTAAAAATCGTAATTTATCATCACTTAAAACATTATCATGAATAAGTTCATCATCATTTTTTAGCCATAAATATAATTTTGTAAATCTACCAATATGGTCTTTAATTCTTTTTTTAGCATAATCAACCATAGTACCATTAGTAATAATAAATAACCAATCACTACTTTGTGCAAGAACAAGTTCACGAGCACATTGATTTAGGACTCTACGTTTTAAAGAATCAGCAGATTCATTAGGATACATAGACGCTAATTCACACATTCTATCACCTGCAGTATGCAAATGTCTATGAACATAATCATTTGATGGATTTAACCATACTTCACTATATCCTTTAGCTCCCCAACTTGAACGGCAAGGTGTTGAAACTTGCATTTTAGGGTATTTTTCAATATATTCACCAGGAGTAATTAGTGCAAAATTACATTGATCATAATACACTTTTTTAGCAAGAGTATATAACCAGTTAGGACCTTCATACCACCAATGACCATATAATTCAGCATCATAAGGACATACAACAATTGGTGGGTTATCAGTATGCTGAGATAGATAGTCAATCTGTTTACATCTACAATCAAAGAAATGTCCTGCTTGTTTTTCAACAGAGTCCTGAGCCCATTGTAAATCATAAATATCTTTATTCTCTGTTTTACCAGTAATTCTATGATAACGAATACCAGTAGAAACACGTACACCATTTGATGCAATATAAGGTTTAATATAATCATAAGGAGCATCATATCCTATATCACGGTAAAACTCTCTATAATTAAAATCACCAGGATAACCATTGATAGAACTCCATACTTGTCTTGAACTTTCTAAATCTCTACCAAAAGCAACAACGCCATTAGGAGAAACAATAGGTGCATAAGTTCCATAAAGTGGTGTAGGGTCAGCATATAAAATACCATGAGTTTCAACTAACACATACTGTACACCAAATTCTCTAAGATATTTATCAGCTTCTGGAACATATCCACATTCAGGAAGCCAGAATCCTTTGATAGGCTTATCAAAATATTTATTATATGTTTGAACACCAAGTGCAATTTGAGCTCTGACAGTCTTCTCATTTACATATAAGATAGGGAAATAACCATGAGTAGCACCGCATCCAATAATTTCAAGAACACCCAAATCATTAAACTTTTTAAAACCACTAATTAAATTACATTTATAAATATCTCTAAAAACATGAAGGTCATTAGAATATCTATCATAATAATAATGAGATAATTTATTTATTCTAGGATTATCTTTAGTTCTAACAATTTCCTTTTCAGCAAGCTCAATATGTTTTTCAAGATATTTAATATATCGCTGTTGCAACATTTCATTATCTAACATATTAAGCAAAGGAGGTGTCAAAGACATAGTAAAACGAAAATCTACTTTCTCATCAACTAATTTCTGAAAATTTAGAAGAAGAGGTATATAAGTCTCAGATATAGCTTCGTAAAGCCATTGCTCTTCAAGATAATCTTCACTTTCTGGATGATGAACAAAAGGCAAGTGAGCATGAAGGACAAAACTAACATATCCTTTAACATTTTTTTTCATAATTATAAGTTCCTTTCTAATTTTTGCATACTCTATATAAAATAAAAAGGTTTTCTAATCATAATATAGAAAACCCTACATAACATTTGAAGTTGGATTTTGTGATGATGGATTTTTAAAATCAAATTTATCATCAAATTCAGACAAATTATAGCTATTTTTATAGAAATCCTTTAAACTTTCTGCATATAATTCTTTCTTAAATATTTTAGTTGAAACATCTCCATTTTCAATATTTTTAAAATAAAGAACATCATTATCTTTATAAAATAGAACACGATCATTTGGATTTTCAATAATATTAGAATAAGCAATGTTCATATAATCACTAGTAATTGCCTCAGTTTTTTCAACTGGTCTACGACCAAGTTCAATAACATATTTACATTTTGAATCATTAACATGAATGTACCAATTGTTTGCAAAATCATTTATACTAATCTCATAAGTATAATTATCTGTTAAATTATGAACAACCAAAACAGGTCTTGTAATATAGAAAAAATTCTTGCCATATTTATTCTCAAACTTTTCTCTATCACTATCAGAAATATCCCAATAAACAAATAATGTATTAGGATTCTGTGCAAGAACTTTGACTACAGTTTCATTGTATCTATAAGGCAAATCATAATACTCTAGTATAGGAGTAGCTTCTTGCTCTTTTAATGGCATATCTTTAATAGATGCATCAAACTTTACTGTTGCTTTTGAAGTTCTACGAGTAGATGTTCTTTTAGTTGTTGTAGATTTTTTGGCTGTAGACTTCTTAGTAGTAGAGTTTTTTGATGTGGTCTTCTTTGCAGTAGAAGTTTTAGACGCACTTTTTTTAGCCGTAGATGTAGATTTAGTAGCTCTTTTAGTAGCAGTTTTAGTAACTTTCTCGGTAGCTGGCTTAGAACTTGAACTTACTTTAGTGCTAGTTTTTGCTTTAGCACGTGTAGAAGTCTTAGAAGTACTACTTTTTGCTGACGATTTAGTCTTAGCAGCAGGCTTAACTTTTTTTACATCATTTTCTATATTTAATTTTTCATCTTGAGCTTTACGAGCCATGATTTTCCTCCTTAGTAAAATGTATAAACTACTCACAATATAATATATCAAGAAAATTTTTTTTACAATAGTAAAATGAAAAAAAGTTATACAAATTTAACCTAAATACAAATATTAAAATGTATGTATCAAAAGATTAAAGTAGTAAAAAAATAATATTAATATTTTATAAAAAATATTAATCAATCTTAATTGCAATTATACAGTGTGTGTGAATTGATTTTGCACTTTTAAAAGAATTCAGTTTTTAATTTTATGTATTGAACAATTTAAAATAATATGTTATATATATTGATATATTAGTATTATTAAATATTATAAATTTAATAATAACAAAAGAATTAAAAGGAGGATAAAGAGAATAAAAATGCTAAAGAAAAAAGCAAAAAGACGAACAAGTCCAGGCGAAAAAGCGATAACATTAATTGCACTTGTTGTAACAATAGTAATATTACTAATCCTGGCAGCAGTAACAATCACAATGACACTGGGGGAGAATGGATTATTCCAGAGAAGTAAGGCTGCAAAAGATGCAACAATTAAAGCGATGTCTGATGAAGAAGTTGAACTTGCAGTAAGCAATTTGAAAATGGAAACAACAATAAGAAAATTAACACAGGAAGGAAGTAGAAAATTTTTAGAGGACGACTTAAAAAAATCTGATAAAGATACAACAGTTACAATAAATGGAAATGATTTAAAAATAAAACATAGGGGAAATAATTACAATGTAGACCAAGATTGTAATATTACAGATGAAGGCGACTTTGACGCAGCTGAATGGGATAAAACAGCAGCCCCAGAAAATGTATTTGTATGGAAAAGTGATGATCCTAATGATGAAGGATATAATACAATTGTAGGGTATAATGCTACAGTACAAAATTATCCGATACTTAGATATCCAAGCAGGTGTAAAATAATTCAAGAGGATTCTTGTAAAGTAGAGTATAAATTCAAAGACCACAATTATGGAATTGATTCAATAAGAAATTATACTTCTAATATAAAAAAGAAAGAGTTTCCAGAAACCATTACAAAAATTAGTGGCGAAAATTTTCACTATAATAATTTAGAATCTTTAAAATTACCAAATAAATTAAAAGAACTTGGAGATTGTGCATTTCGTGACTGTCGTGCACTAAAAAGTATAATCATACCTGCAAGTGTAAATACAATTGATTCAACTGCATTTATGGATTGTAATAATTTAACTAGAATCTATATATCAAAGCCTAAAGGAACAATACAAAATGCACCATGGTATGCTTTTAATGCTAAGATAGAATGGAATTATGGTAAAGAATATATGACAATTGCTGAAAAAAAAGAATGGGATAAAACGGCGGTTCCAGAAAATATGTTCTACTGGAAAAGCGATAATCCAAACGATATTGAATATCATACAATAATAGGGTATAAAAAAGATATAGAAAATTATACAATATTACGATATCCTACGAGATGCCAAAAAATTGAAGAAGATGCGCTATATGCAAGCAGGATGCTTAATGAAAATAACCCAGAAACAGTTAGAGACTTCACAAAAAATATAAAAAAAATAGAATATCCAGATACAATAATTATAATGGCAACTGCAGGGACATATATGAGCGAATTTAGACATGGGAAAATTGAATCTATTAGATTGCCAAAAAGTTTAAAGACTTTAGATGACAGATTTTTCTTGGAATATTACAATCTAAAAAACATATACATATATAAAGATATCGAATATATCGGAAAATACGCCTTGAATAGTTCTATTACAACAATACGTATGCAAGGAAAAGCTGATTCAATCTCAGGAGCACCATGGGGAGCAAGACACGCAACAGTAAATTGGAACTGTGATAGTGAACAATAACCAATAATAACAAAGATGAACTTAAAGACTAAAAAATAGTTTTTTAGGTTCATTTTTGTTAGAAAATATCGAGTAAAATTGAAATGAATCAAAGAAACAAAAATGTTTGAAAAAATTCGTATAATATATTTACATTTGTCGAAATTATGTATAAAATATAAACAATAATGTAAAATAACATGCAGATTCTGTATATAATGAACAAAAAAATAAACATGCTATAATTACTAAAGAAAATTAACTTGAAAGGGGCATAAGATAATGAAGATTTTAATGCTATCATGGGAATATCCACCAAGAATAGTAGGAGGAATATCAAGAGTAGTACACGATCTATCACAAAGACTTATAAAAGATGGACATGAAGTAACAGTAGTAACATATAGAGATGGAAATGCACCATATTATGAAGACGATAAAGGAGTTAAAGTATATAGAGTTGACAACTACATGATACATCCTAATAACTTCATTGATTGGATAATGCAGTTAAACTTCAACATGATTGCAAAAGCATCAGAAATAATCAATAAAGAAGGAAAATTTGATGTAATACATGCACATGATTGGTTAGTTGCATATTCAGCAAAAGCTTTAAAAGAAGCATATAAAATACCAATAGTAACAACAATACACGCAACTGAAAATGGCAGAAATAGCGGAATACATGACGAAACACAAAGATACATAAATGATTCAGAATGGATGCTCACATACGAATCATCAGAAGTAATAGTAAACAGTAATTTCATGAAAAGTGATTTACAAAGACTATTTGGTTTACCATTTGAAAAAATAAACGTAATACCAAATGGAATTAATTTAAATAACTTTACAGGAGTCGAAAAAGACTATGACTTCAGAAGACAATTTGCATTAGACAATGAAAAAATAATTTTATATGTAGGAAGACTTGTTTATGAAAAAGGAATACAGAATCTAATTGGAGCAATGCCTAAAATACTAGACCACTATCATGATGCAAAACTTGTAATCTGTGGTAGAGGCGGAATGATGGACGAATTAAAGCAAGAAGTAAGAAACCTAGGAATAGACAATAAAGTATACTTTGCTGGATACTGTGATTCAAAAAAAGTACAGAAAATGTATAAATGTGCTGATGTAGCAGTATTTCCAAGTACGTATGAACCATTTGGAATAGTTGCACTAGAAGCAATGCTAGCAGGAATTCCAACTGTAGTATCAGATGTAGGAGGACTAAACGAAATAGTTGACCATGGTGTAAATGGAATGAAGAGCTATGCTGGAAATTCAAATTCAATAGCAGATTCAGTATTATCACTATTATTTGATCCAAAACTATGTGATACAGTTTCAAAAAACGCAGTAAAAAAAGTAAAAGAACTATACAACTGGAACAAAATTGCACAAGATACACATTATGTATACGAACAAGCAATAACACAAACAGAAGCAAAGAAAGAAGCTGAAATGATTGAACAAGAGAAAGCAAACAAAACAGAAAAAGCAAGAAATACACAAAAGGAAATAACAAACTTACTTACATTTAGAAAACGTAATGCGTATGCATAATAAAGCAAAGAATAAATCTTAATTAAAAGGAGATAATATAATGAACGTTTATGAAACAGCTGAAAAACTTGCAAAAGAAATACAGAACTTAGATATTTATAAAACAATAAATGAAACTAGAGAAACATTAAAAAAAAATCCAGAAACCAAACCACTTCTTGATAGATTCGAAAAATTAAAAGTAATAATACAAGATTATGAAAACAAAAAAAGAAGTAATCAGCTGATAGACTTAAATGATCAAAAAGAAAGAGTTCAAGAAATGTATGATTTACTAACTGAGCACCCAGAAATAAAAGAATTTTTCGATTATGAAGTAGAACTTAGTGAAATCATAACAAACATTAATAATATTATTGGAGAAGTAATAAAAGATGTTATATAACAAAAGAACTAGTGAACGAGGAGTCACTTTAACTGTACTTGTTGTGACAATATCGATAATGCTAATTTTAGTTGGAATAGTATTTCAAGGGACACTAAAAGGAGGCTTACTTCAAAAGAAGGAAGACATCAAACAAGATACACAGAACATGATTGAAAATACAGAAGAGAAAATGAATTCTCTATCAAACCAGTGGCCGGATGTAATAGGAGATACAGGAACAACAAATCAGTTATATACAACAATTGTTGACTATTATATGCAAGGAAAAATACACACAGGAGATTATGTAAGCTATACTCCTAAAAGTGGAGCAACAATTAGTGAGGCAACTGAGCAGAAATTAATAGCCTGCAATTATAATAATACGGATCAAACATATAATAAACAGATTACACAAGATACCACATTAAAATGGAGAGTATTAGATGTAAAAGACGGATATGTTAGATTAATATCAAATAAAATAACAAATAGTCAAATAATGATATATAGAATGAATGGCTATAATAATGCTGTAAATACACTAAATAATATATGTAAAGACTTATATAGTGGGAGCTTAGGAACAGCACAGTCTGTAGACATTGAAGATCTAGAAATGCACTTAAAGAGTTCATATCTTAACTCAAGAAAAGGAACACACAATGTTGGAGTAGAAAAATCATATTCGGATTCATCATGCACCTATTATCCAAGCATATCACTTAAAGAAAAAACAATGACAATAGATGGAAATACAGGAAAGCTAGGTATAAGTGAGCAAGGTGATGGAGAAACTATAACTGATACAGTAGATAATGGAAAAGCAGGAGCATTACCAACAAATCGTGCAACAATTATGTATGCAACACAAACTAGTTGGAATGGAACACCAGCAGTATCAGATTTTGAGGATTATAATTCAGGCACAGGAATAAGCTTGTTCAGAGACTTGTTCTTCAATTACAAAAAATCAACAAGTGCTGCAAATTCAACATCGTATTATTTTGCTTCAAGAGGAACAAATCTAAACGCACAATCAGTATCATATCAAATATTTGCAATGAATAAAGGAGTATATAATCAAAATTGTACTTCAAGTGATGGACAAATATCAGGAGGGAACGCATTTGGAATGCTACCTGTAGTTACACTAAAATCAAATTTAACATTACAAGCAAGTAACAGTGCAGATGGAAGTGAAGCAAATCCATGGGTATTAGTGGAATTTTAGAACAAAAGAATAAAACACATAGGAGGAAATAGATTGATGAAGATAAATGTTACATGGTCAATAGACGACAATGCAGAGCAAGCTGGAAAAGCATGTGCAAAAAAAGCAGTATTAGACCTAGTACAAACCAAGATTGCAATCATATTTAATTCATCTAAATATAACTGTAAAGAATTATTAAAAGGGGCTAAGTCTATATTAGGGACAGCCCCTATTATTGGTTGTACAACTTATGGAGGAATTATAACTCAGGAAGGATATATAACTTCTAAAAATGGTGATTTCGCTGGAATGCTAGCTATTGGGGACAAAGAAACAGATGTATATACGGCAGGCTCAAATAAATTAATAACAGCAAGAAAAACAGGCCAAGAAGTAGCATTACAAGCTTTGCAAAAGTCAGGAAAAAATAGAAAACCAGATTACTATATGCTAATTGCATCATCAGAAGAAGAAAAAGAATATGCCAAAGGAATACGCGATATAATTGGAGATGTACCATGTTTTGGAGGAGGAATAACCGGCAAAAATACATTTAACATGATATATACAGAAGAAGCAGAGTTTAGTGAAGGAGCTGCAGTAGCATTCTTCTATACGTCACAAAGAATAGAAAACATAATAAATAGCAGTTATCATGAAACGGTACATTCAGGCATAATAACAAAAGCAACAGAAACTAGACAAATAGATGAGATAAATGGAAATCAAGCAATACAAGTATTTCGCGAATGGACCAGCTATAAAGAAAATAATGACATATTAGAAAATGCAATACTCAATAATCTGGCGATAAAAGACAGTCTAAATGATAATACAATAATAAAGCCAATAACTAATATATACAACAATAGTATAATTGTTGGTAGTGATATAAGTGAAAATTCAGCAATAATACAGGTGCAAACAACTAAACAAGAGCTTATTGATGCACCAGCAGAAACAATTTACAAAATAAAGAATGGATTAAAGCCAATTGACGAAAGTCCAGTAGCATATTTAAATGTATATTCATCAGCATTGATTGATAAAATAAATATAAATGAAATAGCCAAAAGAATAAAAACAGAAACAGAAGATACTCCATTTTTAATGGCATTTACAGATAGTGAATATGGAAAAGGAAATTATACAGGAAACGTATTTGGAGGAGTCATGATATCAAGCACAGCAATCTGTAATAAAAAATAAATTTAAGGAGGAAAATATGGATATTGAAAAATTCGTATTAAATGAAACATCATACTTTGGTGAAGGAGCAAGAAAAGTTTTACCAGAGGAAATTAAGAAAAGAGGATTTAGCAAAGTTTTAGTAGTAACTGATGAATCTTTGTATAAAGCAGGAGTTAGCTCAAAAATAACTGATCTATTAGATGCAAATGAAATAAAATATACATTATATCATGATGTAAAACCAAACCCACCAATAGAAAATGTATTAGCTGGAGTACAAATGTGTACTGAATTTGGAGCTAATTTAATTGTAGCAGTTGGCGGTGGATCAAGCATTGATACAGCAAAAGGAATAAGCATAATAATGACAAACCCAGATAGAAAAGATGTAGTTTCATTAAATGGCTTATCTAATACAAAAAATAAAGGATTACCAATAATAGCATTACCAACAACAGCAGGAACAGCGGCAGAAGTTACAATCAATTATGTAATAACAGATACTGAAAGAGAAGTAAAAATGGTATGTGTAGATGAACATGACATTCCTATCATGGCAATAGTAGATACAGAATTAATGGCATCAATGCCAAAATCAGTTGCTTCTTCAACTGGAATGGATGCATTAACACACGCAATTGAAGGATATATTACAAAATCGAAAAATATAATGTCACAAATGTTCTCAATGAAAGCAATTCAATTAATTTATGACAATCTAGCAAAAGCAGTAAATGATAAAGACCAAGACGCAATAAACAAAGTTGGATTAGGGCAATATATTGCAGGAATGGCATTTTCAAATGTAGGATTAGGAATAGTACATTCAATGGCACATCAATTAGGTGCAGTTTATGATACACCACACGGACTTGCAAATGCTATACTTCTACCAACAGTAATGGAATTCAATGGAGAAGTAGTATATGAAGACTTTAGAGAGATATTAACACAAGCATTCCATATTGATGCAACAATTTTCACAAAAGAAGAAGTTATAAAAACTTTCTGCGAATGTATACGAAAATTATCTCGCGAGGTAGGTATAACACAATCAGTAAAAGATGTCGGAGCAAGAAAAGAAGACATACCAATGCTTGCTGATAAAGCAATGAATGATCCATGTAAACCAGGCAATCCACGTGAAGTTACAAAAGAAGATTTTATGGAATTATACGAAAAAGCATGGTAAGATAGGGTGATCTTATCACAAGTTATTCATAAAAAGCATGGTAAGATGTTGACATAAAAACACAATAAGAGTATAATATAAATTACGTCTTTGACGAATTTTGAATAAAAGGTGAAAAAAATGAAAAAGATTATTTGGAAGTCTCCGCTAAAAAAAGAGGAACGCTATAAGCCTATTCAAGGTTATAAGCGGAATTTAAGTGAGGCTATTCAGAAATGTCCGGAATACATCAGCACTTTGATCGATGAATTTTACAACCTCAACGAAGCGTTTAAACGCTTGGAGCTTGCTATCAAGAATGTATGCAAGGAAACAGGAATGAGTCCCGAAGAGGTAACAAAACTCCTCGAACACAAAGAAGAAGTTGAAGCAGCGTTGCCGAAAGAGTACGGAGGAAAGTGGAAAAAATCTGCATAAAATTTCATCTATAATTTAGGGGACTGACTCCTAAACCAACAACCGCTATGGTGTAACAATCGCCATGGCGGTTGTTGGCTATTATATAGTATACGTAACTTGCAATGAGTTACATAATATGTTATAATAGGAATAGACTCAGGTAGAGTTTGTAGAACATTGAAAAAATTAATACTGGAGGATTTTATTATGCAATTCGTAATGACAAACTTTGGATCCGTTAACCCTCAGTGCTTTGGCACTGGCAAAGGAGAAGCCCCTCAAGAAGTGAAAATCGACATGATCAATCTGATGAAAAGGATTGTGAAAGCATTTGATCTCAAAGATGCTGTCGATGTAGCATTTAGTGAGTGTTTCGAAAACAGGTGGGGAGGCAAAGAGAATTTCCTGTATTCTGCGATTCAAGAAGGAATGGTCATCAGAAAGAGACAAGAAAAAAGCTTCATTGATTTCTATGAAATGCAACAGTTTCTAAAAGACCAAATTGAAAAAGAGAATGCAACTGTATTAGAAGAACTATTTGGATCTTGGATTCCTGTTATTCTTATTGCAATGAAATATTATTACTTTATTTATGATGCAAGCGAACAGGAGCGAGTGTCTACAAGAGCAGCAATGAGAAAAATTGATGAATCTACGTTTACCGAAAAATACAACGAAGATGATCATTATTCCGTGGGAGAAAGAAACTTTCATGGTATGATGCGGCGAATCTTTGATGAGGAAGTAGATTTCATTAAAGCATTGTGCAAAGACGAAAGTCATTGCTATGAAATTAGTATGGCTAAACTGTATTTGTATGTTGAGTTACATGTCAAAAAAGTAGAAAGACTGCTTGCCAAGACTCAAAAAACGCAAGAAATTAGTGAAATTGCTGAAAGCTCGGCACTTGCTGCCAAGGGAAAAGAAGTTAAGGACAATATCCCCAAAAGTGAGACTCAGAAAGAAGTGAACGTGCAACCCGAAGGTCCCAGCTTGGAAGAATGCGAAACACTGCTGGAACAGGCAAGGGAAAAAGGCTCGATTGACGAAACCTTGGGTGCACTTAAACTGTGCCAAGATGGGATGTCTCATGAAGAGTGTAAGAGACAGTTCAGAATGGAAGAATTGGCTAAGGCAGAAGAAAGGTTGAAGCAAGCCAAAAAAGCTTACGAAGATGCTCAATCCAGCGTGAAAGAAGCAGAAGACACTATCAAAGCATGGAAAGACATGCTGCAAACAACCAAAGAGCAGGCTCAAGACTTGCTGAACGAGAAAGTAGGTGAAAGTAATTAAAGTAAATTCCTTCAAGTAAAAGCAGAAACCTGCCGGTCATAATTGATCGGCAGGCTTCTGCTTTTTATATTAGATTATAATTAAAATTCACAATTCTTTGGAGTACGTGGATAAGGAATAACATCACGAATATTTTGCATACCTGTAACATACATCATCATTCTTTCAAATCCAAGACCAAATCCAGAATGAGGAACACTTCCGTATTTACGTAAGTCAAGATACCACCAATAATCTTTTTCGTCAAGATTTAATTCCTTCATACGAGTTGTTAGTTTTGTAATATCTTCTTCTCTTTGACTACCACCAATAAGTTCACCAATACCAGGAACAAGAAGATCAGAAGCAGCAACCGTTTTTCCATCAGGATTTTGCTTCATATAGAAAGCTTTAATTTCTTTTGGATAATCAGTAACAAATACAGGTCGTCCAAAAACTTTTTCACTTAAAAATCTTTCATGTTCTGTTTGAATATCAACACCCCAAGAAACTTTATACTCAAATTCATCATTATGCTTTTCTAATTCTTTAATAGCATCAGTATAAGAAATTCTTCCAAATGGCTCATTTAGAGTTGTTTCAAGTTTATCAATTAAACCAGGGGCTATGAATTTGTCGAAAAAGTTAATTTCCTCAGGAGCATTTTCCATAACATAATTAATAATATATTTAATCATTGCTTCAGCAGTATCAAGATAATCAGTCAAATCAGCAAAAGCCATTTCAGGTTCGATCATCCAGAATTCAGCTGCATGTTTTACCGTATTAGAATTTTCAGCTCTAAATGTAGGGCCAAAAGTATAGATATTTCTAAAAGCTTCGGCATAAGTTTCACCTTCAAGTTGACCACTAACAGTCAAGTGAGCATTCTTGCCAAAGAAATCTTTAGAAAAGTCAACATTTCCATCTTTATCTTTAGGAACGTTAGCTAAGTCAAAAGAAGAAACATGAAACATTTCTCCAGCACCCTCACAGTCACTACCAGTTATAAGAGGAGTATGAACATAAACAAATCCTCTTTCTTGGAAAAACTTATGAATGGCATAAGAAAGTAAACTACGAACTCTGAAAACAGCACTAAAAGTATTTGTTCTAGGACGTAAATGAGCAATAGTTCTTAAAAATTCAAAACTTGTGCTTTTCTTTTGAATAGGGTAGTCCTTATCAGATAATTTATATATTTCAACACTTTTTGCATGAATCTCAAAAGGTTGCTTAGCATTATCATTTTTTACAACAGTACCATTAACTACAATAGAAGAGCTAATAGTTAATTTGCATACATCATTAAAATTAGCCAATTTATCATCAAAAACAATTTGAACATTATTAAAGAAGGTTCCATCATTCATTTCAATAAATCCAAAAGCTTTAGAATTACGGACAGTTCTAACCCATCCAGCAACTTGGACATCTTTTTCTAAATATTTTTCTGTATCTCTGTACAAATCTTTAACTAAAGTACAATCCATAAAAATCCCTCTTTTCCTAAAATTATATGTTACCAATTATACAACAAAATAAAGCAATTCACAATAAGCAAAAAGAAAAAAAGTGGAATTACAACCACTTTTTTTCAAATATAATCTTAATTTAACATATCAGATAATGAATTTGTATTGCTGATAGTATTACGAGCACTAATAACTTCATTAACTGGAGTATTAGATAATATATCAGATACATCATTAGAAATTACTGTATCATTTGAGATTGTATTATCATCTGCTTCTTCATCAGAAGATTCTGTTGAAATATTTGTTAACATATTTACAATTTCAATATTAGTAGCATAGTCGATAGATGTATCATTTGTTTCTAAAGTGAATTGGAATAGTATATCATCTTCAGGAATGAGAATTATATAATATCTAGTTAAAGTATTATTAGATGCAACATCTATATATGCATAATAATTTTTTACACCAAGTACGAAATTACTTGTACCAACATCAACTGTCAAATTCATTGAAGCAGCTTGAGCTTGAAGAGAAGACATTAAAGTACTTAATAAGCTTGATCTTCCAGCAGGAGTAGTAGAATCAACATTAAATGAAGATTTTAAATCAGGAATAGACTGTCCTGAATATGTTAATTTATAATCACCTTTTGTTAAACTACTATCAGATTGATTAAAGAACCATGTTAATGAATCATAATCAATAGTATATTGATTTAAAAATGTGTAACTTTTCATATCAGTATTATCTTCAATAATTGAATTATCAGATATAATGTTGCTTGGAGTACTAATATTACCAGAAATATTTTTGAAAATATTAAATAAACCAACTGTTGCAAGTAATGTTAATACTAAAGAAGAGATTATTGGAACAACAATGCAACATAATATAACAGCTAGAGGGGAAGTACCACCTTTAGATGAAGCTGTTTGCACTAATTGTGAATTATCTGTAATAGTTTGCTTATATTTATTAAGTTTTCCACGTACAAAATTTCTATACATAGGGTAAAAACCAAATCCATATACTAATAACAATACAATATTTATAACTGGCAACAAAGCTATTAAACCAGCTCCAACTTTAACTGATAAGAATAACATTAAAAATGTAAGAATTGAACTAAACATTATTAACAATATACCAGTTAAATACATCTTTCTGTATAGGAAATAGATTCCTCCGAAAATAGCAGCAGGCCAATTAAATTTCTTTGAATGAGCCTTTTCATATAAATTACCCATCCATGCTTTTACAAATTCCATAGTATAATCACTACCATTAAAAGAATAGTCTTGTGAAGGTTGTGTATTATAAGAATCGATATTGTTTGAAAATGAACCATTTTGCTGATAATTGTTCATTCCATCATCAGTTGGTAAGCCTTGACTCAATATTGGATTTCTAATTTGTCCTTGATTTTGCACAAATTGTTGTTGCATATTTTGGTAAGCAGGATCATAAGAAGTAGCATTTCCTTGAATAGGCTCTTGAGGTATTTGATTTTCTTGAACAGGCTCTTGAGGCATTTGATTTTCTTGTATAGGCTCTGTCTGAGCTTGATTATTTGAGGCATCTACATGATTGAATTGATTGTTCTGCATTTGAGTTGATTGCTCTGGAACAGCAGAACTTTCATTAGATAAATTAAATGGTGAAAAAGTACCATTATCATTTTCAACAGTTGTATTAGGATTCTGTGCATAATTTGAATCCTGTGAATTATCAGAAGTTTGAACAGGATTCTGATTATTTTCTGCCCCTGGATAAGTAGAATTATATAAGCTGTATGGATTAAATTCACCAGAATTTTGATAAGGATTTTGTGGCATTGAATTAGAATCAGCCATTCCATAAGGATTAAAAGATGAACCATCTTGATTATTCATATATGGATTAACTGGACCAAATCCAGAATTTGCACTATAAGGATCCTGAGAATTATTTGGATAGTAACCTGCTTGATTGTTTTGATTATTTTCATTATTATTTAAATCGTCCATAAAAGTCTCCTTAAAAAAGATTTAGGTTTATTAAAACCTATAAATTTACAATTAACACCAATATTATAAGCTAAAAAGAGATAATATACAAGAAATAAATTAAAAAAATTAAAAATGTAAAGAAAATGTAAAAAAAGCCAGGCACAGTTGTGCACCCGGCTTTTGACGTGGCATATTAATCTTTGATTAGCTTTCTGGCCGCATAAAATCCAGCGGGATTCCACGATGAAAGGACATCGGTGATAGAGCAGGCATTTTCTCTATGAGCCATAAGCTCAGAAACGAAAACGCTCCTCGCATTGGTAGCTTCCAAGCTTGTAAGCTCAGATGGAAACTGAACAGTCTCATGCATGATTTGGCATACCTCCATTAGGCTTGAGTAGAAGCTTCTATAGCCTCTACATAGTTCTGTACGATATAGATAGTATCTCCAACTTCAGTCGCAAGAAATGCGACACCTCCTTTTTCTTTCTTTACATTCTTGGCGAATCGTCTGAGGTCTTCTAACCCCATACGAAAGTTAGGACCTACCACTCCACTAGGGAGTATTGGATAGAAGATAATACTATCCAGAGCTTTGTTTACCGTTCTTTCATCAGGAGAGTTCAATTTTTCATGAACATCTCGTAAGAATCGAAGGTAAACCTTCAAATTCTCCAGCTGAATATTGGGTTGAACTACATTTTTTTGCTTCATATAATACACCTCATTATTAACAAAAAATGCGAATAACTTTATTATAATACAATTATGTAAATTAGTCAATATTTTATGTAAAACAAGAAAAACATGTATTGAAAAGAAAAATAAACTATAATATAATAAAACAAAATAAAAAGAAAGAGATAGGAAAATGACTGATTTAAATAAAGAAATACAATATGTAAAAGGAGTAGGTCCTGCTAGAGCGAAAAGTCTTAACAAACTTGGAATATATACATTAGGAGACTTAATAACATATTATCCAAGAGACTATGAAGATAGAAGCATAATAAAAAAAATAGATGAAGTAAAAGATGGAGAAAAATGCACAATAGAAGCTAGTGCGGTGACAACTGTAAACTTAAGAATGCTAGGCCGAACAAGAAGTATCGAAAAAGTAATAGTTAGAGATGATACAGACTCATGTATGTTAACATGGTTTAATCAACCGTATGTAAAGCAACAAATAAAAATGGATAATACTTATAGATTTTACGGGAAAATGACAGTAAGAGGTGGAACACATGAAATGAGTTCACCAGTATTTGATACATTAGACAAAAACAACAATACAAGTAAAATAATTCCAGTATATCCATTAATTCATGAAGTAAAACCAAGCACGATAAGAAAAGTAATACAAAATGGACTTGAATTAGCAGGCAAACTAGAAGAAACAATGCCTGAATATTTAGTAAACAGATATAATTTAATGAGCTATGATGAAGCAACTAAACAGATTCACTTTCCAAAAGACTTTAACTACTTTAGAAGAGCAAGAAAAAGGCTAGTATTTGATGAATTACTTACAATGCAATTAGGACTTCTAAAACTAAGAGGGGAAAACGATAAAGAAACAAAAGGAATAAAATATGACGAAAATGTTCATATGTCTGATGTTATAAATTCATTACCATTTAAGCTAACAAAGGCTCAGCTAAGAGTGCTAGAAGATATAAATAGTGATATGGAAAAAGATAAGCCAATGAATAGATTATTGCAAGGAGATGTAGGATCAGGAAAGACCATAGTAGCAATGATTTCAGCATATAAAGCAGTAAAAAGTGGATATCAGGCAGCAATTTTAGCTCCAACAATGATATTAGCTAATCAGCATTTAATAAATTTTGAAAAAATCTTAGGGCAATTTGGAATAAAATGTGTTGGTCTTGTTGGAGGTATGACTGCAAAGCAGAAAAGAGAAGCTTTAGCACAGATAGAAAGCGGAGAAGCAGATATAATAGTAGGAACTCATGCGATACTTGAGGAAAATGTAGTATTTCACAAATTAGGATTAGTAGTAACAGATGAGCAACACAGATTTGGAGTAAAACAAAGAAGTACAATAGTTGCAAAAGGAGAAAATCCAGATGTATTAGTAATGACAGCAACACCAATACCAAGAACACTTGCACTAATATTATATGGTGATCTAGACATATCAATAATTGACGAATTACCACCTAATAGAAAAAAGATACAAACATTTGCAGTATCAAAAAATTTAGAAGGAAGAGTAAACGGATTTATAAAAAAGGAGATAGACCAAGGCAGACAGTGTTATATTGTATGCCCATTAGTTGAAGAATCAGATGACCCAGAAGCACCCAAACTAGAATCAGCAACAGAGCTTGCAAAAAGATATCAAGAAGAAATATTTCCACAATATAAAGTAGAATGCTTGCATGGAAAAATGAAACCAAAAGAAAAAGATGATATTATGATGAGATTCAAGGATGGAAAAATTGATATATTAGTATCAACAACAGTAATAGAAGTAGGAGTTGATGTGCCTAATGCAAGCTTAATGGTTATAGAAAATGCAGAAAGATTTGGATTAGCTCAGTTACATCAATTAAGAGGAAGAGTTGGAAGAGGCGAATACGAATCATATTGTATATTAAAATGCAATGGCGGAAATGATCTTATCAGACAGAGAATGGACATAATGACTAAAACTGATAATGGATTTACAATAGCAGAAAAGGATCTTGAATTAAGAGGGTCAGGAGACTTCTTTGGAACAAAACAACATGGTTTGCCAGAATTTAAGATAGCCAATTTATTTCAGGACATGGAAGCTTTAAAAGAAGTGCAAGCACTTGCAATAGAGATAATAAACAAAGATCCAGAACTATTAAGTGAAGAAAATGCACGATTAAATAAATTAGTAAATCAAAAATTTATGGCAAGAGAAACAATTACAATATAGTAAAATTAACTGGTTCACAAAAAATTCACAAAATAAATTAGCAATCTCTATTGACAATTGCTAAAAATGGATATAATATATATGAAGTTAGCAATCAAATAGCAAGAGTGCTAATAAATTCACATACATCGTAAAATACGAGGTGATAAGAATTGGAATTAGATGATAGAAAAAAACGTATCTTACAAGCAATAGTAAATGAATACATTGATACAATAGAGCCAGTAAGCTCAGGGAGTTTAATTGGTAAATATGGATTAGATTGTAGTAGTGCGACAGTAAGAAATGATATGGCTGAACTTGAAAAAGAAGGCTTTTTAGAGAAGACTCATACATCAAGTGGAAGAGTGCCATCAACTAAAGGATATCAATTTTATGTAGATAAACTTTTGAATGAAAAAGATTTAAGTCTTAATGAAATAAAATATATAAATTCAAGGTTAAAAAGTAGAATTGATGAAATGGAAGAGCTTACAAAGATAGCGACAAACACCATTTCAGAAGTTACACATTATACAACAGTATCAATAGAACCAAATGCTGCAAAGCAAAGAATACAAGAAATAAAATTTGTATTGCTTGGTAGTAGAATGCTAATGGCAGTAATATTAACTGAAACAGGCACAATTAAAGAAACAATCATAAAATTTAATAAAGATATTAATCAAGAACAAGTAGATACATTAAATATCATATTTAATAACAAACTAAAGGGAGAATATCTTTCAGAAATTAATATGCCAATGGAACAATATATAATGAATGAAATGGCATATAGAGTAGATGTAATAAAACCAATAGTTGACCAGATAAGTAAACTAATTAATGATGAATCAAAAGTATATTTAAAAGGTGCTAACCAAGTGTTAGATAATCCAGAGTTTAGAAGCAACGATTTAGCAAAAAGATTTTTCGGATTACTTGATAGAAGGGACTTTATATCAGAGATACTAGATAATGATTCAGATTTTAATGTATATATAGGAAATGAAGAAAATGGACTAAAAGACTTTAGCATAGTTACTTTTAGAAATAAAGTAGCTGGAAAAGACTTAGGCACAATTGGAATAATTGGTCCGACAAGAATGGATTATTCAAAAGTAATATCAGTATTAAAATATATAAACAAAGAATTAAATAAAGGCATCGGAGATGGAAAAAACAATTAAAACATTTGGAAAGGAATGATGAACGTGGAAGAAAAAAAAGAAAATGCAAGTAATCAAAATGAAGAAAACTCAAATATGAAATTTGAGAAAAAGCCTGAAACAGTTGAAGAAAAATTACAAGCAAAAATAGAAGAACAAAAAGAAGAAATTGATGAAAAAGATGACAGAATTAAAAGACTAATGGCTGAGTTTGAAAACTTCAAAAAAAGAAGTGATAAAGAAAGATTAGGAATGTACAACAGTGTAATGGGAGATGTTGTAATGAAACTATTACCTGTACTAGACAATTTAGAAAAAGCAGTAGCAGCAGAATCAAAAGATGAACAATACAAAAATGGTATTGAAATGGTAGAAAAGCAATTTCAAGATGTACTAAAGGCAAATGGAGTAAAAGAAATAGAATCAATAGGCAAGCCATTTGATCCATCACTTCATGAAGCAGTAAGTCTTGTTGAAGATAGCAATTTAGGACCAAAGACAATCAAAGAAGAATATAGAAAAGGCTACACAATAGGAGACAAAGTATTAAGACATTCATTAGTTGTAGTAGCAAATTAATTTAGTTTTTAATTTTTAAATTTTATATAGAAAGGCAATAATATAATAAATTAATATTATGCCTAATAAGGAGGATTTTTATCATGGGAAAAATTATAGGAATTGATTTAGGAACAACAAATTCATGCGTAGCAGTTATGGAAGGTGGAGAACCAGTTGTTATACCAAATTCAGAAGGAAATAGAACTACACCATCAGTTGTAGCATTTTCAAAAGATGGAGAAAGATTAGTTGGACAAATAGCTAAAAGACAAGCTGTTACAAATCCAGAACATACAATCATGTCAATAAAGAGAAAAATGGGTACAGCAGAAAAAGTATCAATTGATGGAGATAAATTCTCACCACAAGAGATTTCTGCAATGATATTACAAAAATTAAAGGCAGATGCAGAAAGCTATTTAGGAAGCCCTGTAACACAAGCTGTTATAACAGTACCAGCATATTTTAATGACTCACAAAGACAAGCAACAAAAGATGCAGGAAAAATAGCAGGACTAGAAGTACTAAGAATAATAAACGAGCCAACAGCAGCAGCACTTGCTTTTGGAATGGATAAAGAAGATCAAGATCAGAAAATAATGGTATATGATTTAGGTGGTGGAACATTTGATGTTTCAATACTTGAAATCGGTGATGGAGTATTTGAGGTATTATCAACAAACGGAAATACACACTTAGGTGGAGATGATTTTGATAATAAAATAATTGATTATCTAGTATCAGAATTTAAGAAAACAAGTGGAATTGATTTATCATCAGATAAAATGGCAATGCAAAGACTAAAGGAAGCTGCTGAAAAAGCTAAGATAGAATTATCACAAATGCAACAAACACAAATAAACTTACCATTCATTACAGCAGATGCAACAGGACCAAAACACTTAGATATAACATTAACAAGAGCAAAATTTGAAGAATTAATACATGACTTAGTAGAATCAACAAGAATACCAGTAGAGAATGCACTTAAAGACGCAGGATTAACAGCAAATGATGTACACAAAGTATTATTAGTTGGTGGTTCAACAAGAGTTCCATGTGTACAAGAAATGGTTAAAAAGATTACAGGAAAAGAACCTGATAAAGGAATAAACCCAGATGAATGTGTTGCTATTGGTGCAGCTATCCAAGGTGGTGTATTATCAGGAGATGTAAAAGATTTAGTATTACTAGATGTAACACCATTATCACTAGGAATTGAAACTTATGGTGGAGTATTTACAAAATTAATTGAAAGAAACACAACAATACCAACAAAGAAATCACAAGTATTCTCAACAGCAGCAGATGGACAGACAAGCGTTGAAGTTCACGTATTACAAGGTGAAAGAGAGATGGCAGCTGATAACAAAACATTAGGAAGATTCCAATTAACAGGAATAGCACCAGCTCCACGTGGAGTTCCACAAATTGAAGTAACATTTGATATAGATGCAAATGGTATAGTACACGTATCAGCTAAAGATATGGCAACAGGAAATGAACAACAAGTATCAATTACAGCATCAACAAACTTAACAGATGAAGAAATTGACAAAGCTGTTAAAGATGCAGAAGCACATAGTGCAGAAGATAAGAAGAGAAAAGAAGAAATTGAAGCAAGAAATAACGCAGAAAGCTTAGTATATAACTGCCAAAAAACACTTGATGAATTAGGTGATAAAATCAGTGCAGAAGAAAAGAACAAAGCTAAGGCAGAAATAGACAAAGTAAACAAAGCATTAGAAGGAAAAGATGTAGATGAAATAAAGAAAGCAACAGATAGCTTAACACAAGTATTCTATTCAATTTCAGAAAAACTATATGCACAAAATGCTTCAAAAGCAGGAGCAAATGGTCAAAATGAAGCAAATAATTCTTCAACAACTGACAATGGAGCAACAGAAGCAAAAAGCGAAGAAGAAAATAAATAATTACTAATAGTTATAAAAATAAGACAAAAGAATATAAAATATAATAGATTCGCCCAATGGGAATGCCCGTTTACGGGCGAATCTATTAGTGTATATAAATCTTAAATAAAGGCAATTATTAAAAGAAGGAAATAAAAAATGGCAAAAGATTATTATGAAATATTAGGTGTTAGCAAGAATGCAACCGATGATGAAATAAAAAAAGCCTATAGACAGCAAGCAAAAAAATGGCACCCAGATGCCAATCCAGACAACAGAAAAGAAGCGGAAGAGAAGTTCAAAGAAATTGGTGAAGCATATTCTGTATTGTCAGATGCAAATAAAAGAAGAAATTATGATCAATTTGGCTCAGCAGATGGCCCACAATTTGGCGGAGCTGGTGGAAACGGCTTCGGAGGATTTGGAGGATTCGGCAATGGCAGCTACACATATACAACAAGTGGCTTCGGCTTTGACGATGTTGTGGATGACTTCGTATCATCAATATTTGGAGGAGGAAGACGAGCATCAAGTGCTAGAAATGCAAATGCACCACAAAAAGGTCAAGATCTAAGATGCAGCATTGACATATCGTTTGAAGAATCATTTACAGGAGTTGAAAAAGAATTTAATATAAGCAAAAATGTAAAATGTGACATTTGTGATGGAACTGGAGCAAAAAAAGGAACAAAAGTAGAAACATGCCCAATATGCCATGGAACAGGTCAAGTCAAAAAAAATCAATCAATAGGAGGATTTGCATCATTCCAAACTGTTGGTCCATGTGAAAACTGCAGAGCTACAGGAAAAGTAATAAAAGAGCCATGCGAAACTTGCAAAGGAAAAGGAACAATAAGAAAAACAGTAGCAATCAAAGTAGAAATTCCAGCAGGAGTGGAAGATGGTCAAACTTTAGTATTAAGAGGAAGAGGCGACCCAGGAAAAAATGGTGGAGAAAATGGAGACATTTATGTAGATATACGAGTTAAGAAAAGTAGCATATTTACGCGTAATGGAAACAACGTAGAATGCATAATTCCAATAACAATTACACAAGCAACATTAGGCGCAAAATTGAAGATACCAACAGTAACTGGAGAGGAAATGATGTATGATCTTGATAGCGGAACACAATCAGGCTCTAAATTCACAATAAGAGGAAAAGGATTTAAGAGAATCAACTCAAATAGCTGTGGAGACTTAATATTTACAGTACAAGTACAAACTCCAAAAAGATTGACTAAAGAGCAAAGAGACTTATTCGAACAACTTGCTAAAACAATGAATGAACAACCACCAGTAAAGCGAAGAGGAATTTTCGGATAATATAAATACTTTGAATTAAATTAAATATAATAATATGAGAATATAATTATAAAAAATGAAGAAACACTGAATTTAAGTTAGAATGAACTTGAATTTGGTGTTTCTTTATGTATGCTAAAAATCAGAATCTATTTTATATGGTAGATTTAGATGCTGATAGGATATTATAGAATTAACTAGGTTGATAAATTAATTTTTTATGGAGTTAGTATATATAAGAATATTATACGAAAAGATAATACACAATAGAAATGATAAATAGTAGATTTTTTATAAATTAATATTAATAAAAAAAGAATCTGTGAAATGACCGAAAATGCAGTATAAAAAAAATAACAAGAAAAAAATCAAAAATTGTACCATTGTATTTTTTTAAGCAATATGTTATAAATAT
>ERZ827528.560-NODE-560-length-45437-cov-10.416817_pt1 | contig 45437 bp, 36 predicted proteins | sample MGYA00519768_ERZ827528 | MGnify/ENA primary metagenome ERZ827528 (study PRJEB31778, sample SAMEA3449343) | human gut metagenome | biome: human gut; feature: human-associated habitat; material: faeces | place: United Kingdom | collected 2010/2012 ...
CCAGAGCAATTTTGCGCAAAAGTAACACTTTTTTTATTACTTTTGACAAAACGGCCTGTTTTTTTATTCACAACTTTTTCGACATTTAGCACAAAAATTTAATTAATACATTCAAAACCACAACCTTATGAAATTGCTTCTGATCTCGAATTCGACCAATGCCGGCGAGGAATACCTGCGCTATCCGCTGCCAGAGATAGGGCGTTTTCTCGACGGGGTGCGCGAAATCGTCTTCGTTCCCTACGCGGCCGTCACGTTCTCCTACGCCGATTACGAAAAAAAGGTGCAGGCGCGTTTCGCCGAACTGGGCATCCGCGTGCGTTCGGTCCACCGGGCCAAGGACCCCGCCGCCCTCGTCCGCGGGGCCGAAGCGATCTGCGTCGGGGGCGGCAACACGTTCGCCCTGGCCAAAAAGATGCAGCAGCAGGGGCTTATGACGGCCATCCTCCGCAAAATCAAGGCCGGAACGCCCTACGTGGGCTGGTCGGCAGGCAGCAACGTCTGCTGCCCGACGATCTCGACAACAAACGACATGCCCATCGTGGAACCGGAGTCGTTCAAAGCCATCGGAGCGGTCAAATTCCAGATCAACCCCCACTACCTCGACGCCAACCCCGCGGGGCACGCCGGGGAGACCCGCGAACAGCGCATCCTGGAGTATATCGAGGCCAATCCGCGCCGTTGGGTGGCCGGACTGCGCGAAGGCTGCATGCTGCGCTGCGAGGACGGGAAACTGGAGCTGATCGGCCGACGCCCGATGCGGATGTTCCGCAAAGGAGTCGAAACCTTCGAGGTCGAACCGGGCGGCGACCTGTCTTTTTTATTATAAATAGGTATATCGTTTTATGAAAGTACTGATTGCGGGTCTGGGCCTTATCGGAGGCTCGTTCGCCCTGGCCCTTCGCGACCACGGCATCGCAGAGGAGATACTCGGGGTCGAAAGCTCCGAAGAACACGCCGCCGAGGCGTTGCAGCTGGGCCTTGCGGACCGGATCGTGAGTTTCGAGGAGGGTGTTCCGGAAGCCGATCTCGTGGTGCTGGCCACCCCGGTCGACACCATCCCGCTGATGGCTGTCAAGGCGCTCAACCGCGCGGGCGGCAGGCAGGTGGTGATGGACATGGGTTCGATCAAGGGCGAGTTGTGCGAGGTGATCTCGATGCACGCCCGCCGCGGACGCTTCGTCGCCGCGCACCCGATGTGGGGTACGGAGTACAGCGGTCCGAAAGCCGCCCAGCGGGGCGCGTTCACGGGCCGCAGCGTCGTGCTGTGCGACACGGTGCGGAGCGACAAGGACGCCCTGGCCACGGTCGAAGGCATCTTCCGCACGCTGGGCAGTCCGGCCGTCTACATGGACCCCGAAGAGCACGACCTGCACGCGGCCTATGTCTCGCACATCTCGCACGTCACCTCGTTCGCGCTGGCGCTCACGGTGCTCGAAAAGGAGCGCGAGGAGCGTCACATCTTCGACCTGGCGGGCGGCGGTTTCGAGAGCACGGTGCGCCTGGCCAAGAGTTCGGCGGCAACGTGGGTCCCGATCCTGCTGCGCAACAAATACAACGTGCTGGACGTGCTGCGCGAACACATACACCAGTTGCAGATCATGCGCCGGATGCTCGAACGCGACGACGCCGAGGGGCTGAAAAACGCCATGGAGCGCGCCAACACCATCCAACGCATCATCCACTGATGACCGCGGCAGCCGAAACGGGCCGGGCCGGCGAACGCGCCGCGACGGAATACCTCCGACGTGCGGGGTACGAAATCTGCGCGCTCAACTGGCGGCAGGGCCGTTACGAGCTGGACATCGTGGCCTGCCGGGAAGGCGTGCTGCATTTCGTGGAGGTCAAGACCCGGCGCTCCGGATCGCTCACGCCTCCCGAGGCAGCCGCCACGCAGCGCAAGTTCCGGGCCTTGTCGCGCGCCGCCGCCTGCTACCTGCGCACCGTGGGCTGGGAGGGCGAAGTGCAGTTCGATCTGGCGGCCGCCGAAGCCGCCGCCGACGGCAGCGTCCGCGTCGAACTGATCGAAAACGCGCTGGAATACAATTGGTAATTTTGCAGTTCCGACAAATTGTACTATCTTTGCCGGACTGAAAAAGAACAGCCTGACGTCGGGTCACCGGGTGCGGGCGTTAGAAACTGAAAACTCAACACCGTAAATACCGATGTGGTTCTATAATTTCGGTCTGATTCTCTACGTTTGGGCCATCCGTCTCGTGGCGCCGCGCCATCCGAAGGCCCGCCTTTGGATCGAAGGCCGCAAAGACCTCTTCCGCCGCATGCGGGAGGCAATCGCCCCCACGGACAGGATCATCTGGATACACGTCGCGTCGCTCGGAGAGTTCGAACAGGGCCGCCCCATCATCGAACAGCTTCGCAAGACGCACCCCGAATATAAGATTCTTCTGACCTTCTTCTCGCCTTCGGGCTACGAAATCCGCAAGAACTACAAGGGCGTCGACTACATCTTCTACCTCCCGATCGACACGCCGGGCAACGCCCGCCGCTTCCTCGATGCCGCGCACCCCGAAATCGCCATCTTCGTCAAATACGAGTACTGGCTCAACCTGCTCCGCGAACTGCGCCGCCGGAAAATCCGCACCTACGTCGTGTCGGCCATCTTCCGCCGCAATTCGGTCTTTTTCCGCCCCTACGGCGGCATGTGGCGACAGGCGCTGGAGTCGTTCGACGTGATGTTCGTGCAGAACGAGGAGTCGAAAAAACTGCTGGCGACGCTGGGCTTCGACAACGTGCTGGTGGCCGGGGACACGCGCTTCGACCGCGTGGCGGAGATCGCCCGCGCGGCCAGACGCATCGACGTCATCGACCGCTTCAAGGGCGACAACCGCCTGTTCGTGGCCGGATCGACATGGGAGCCGGATGAAGAGCTGCTGATCCGGCTGATAAACGACAATCCCGACGTGAAATTCGTCGTCGCACCCCACGAAATGGACGAGTCGCGCATCGCACGGCTGATGGCCGAAACCAAAGGCGGCGCGCTGCGCTACACGCAATGCACGCCCCGCACGACCTACGGTTCGCGGCAGCTGCTGATCCTCGACACGGTGGGGATTCTCGCCTCGGTCTACGGCTACGCCACCTGGAGCTATATCGGCGGCGGGTTCGGCGTCGGCATTCACAACACGCTCGAAGCCGCGACGTTCGGACTTCCGGTGGCCTTCGGTCCCAACTACGAAAAATTCAAGGAGGCCCGCGATCTGGTGACGCTCGGCGCCGCCCGGTCGGTGACCGACTACGAGCAGTTGCGCACGTGGTTCGTGCCCCTGCGCGACAACGAGGAGTTCCTGCAGAAAACCAGCCGCATCGCCAAGGATTACACCACCCGCCACCAGGGAGCCACAGGCATCATCGTCAAAACGATTTTCCACTAAATAGCCGGCAGGCCCTCGCGTTCCGAACCGGACCGGAGGCATTTCCGCCCCCTTCCCGCCGTCGTTACAACAGCGGTCGGAGGCTGCGCGCGAACAACGGGCCGCCACAGCAGTCGCATCACACGGTCGCCGCCAAAGCGGCGGACAGCCCCGTAAACCGGGCATCCCGGCTTTCCGGAAAGCCCTTCATGCCGTAAGCGGCAAATATGCGGGAGAGCCTCCGCCTGGTCCCAAATTCAAATGAGGAGATTCGCGCACCGAAAAAAACGGGGCGGATGGAACGTACGTCACGCACAGCCCATCCGCCCCGTTAACAGTTTGTGCGGAAAGCCGCTCACAAACCGGGAACGTCAACGCCCGAACAGCAGGGCCGCATCCTTCGGACGCTTGTACCAATCCTTTTCACGAGAACCGCCCGAAGCGCTTTTGAGGAACCAGTAGCAGTCGTCGATGCTCTGCATCTCCTGCGGCCATTCGAACTTCCACGAGGCGTCGTCGGGGTCCGAAAGCGGAATGTCCAGCACGCTGGGATACTCCGTCGTATTGAAGCTCGACGGATAGATATAATACTCCGATTCGTTTTTCAGACAGGGGACCACGTCGCCGTAAAGCGTTTGCACGACAGGCTCGCCGACGGGTTCGAAAGCCTGCGCCGCATAGACGTTCCGATAGCCCTTCAGGCCGGAAAGGAACGGCTGGAAACCCTTCGAATCCCGGAATCCGAAACTGTTGGACATATGCGATCCGGTCGCCATCAGCTGCACGGTGATCTGCTTGGCCCGGTTTTTCGACTGGTAGTAATCCCTGATCTCATATTGAACCACCGCATCGTTGAAGTCGAAATCGCCGCGGTACGGATAATTGTCCTCGAACAGGTAAAGCCCGACGGAGGTCTTGCAGGCGATCTCCTCGGGGTCCTTGTTGCCGCTGTTGCCGATCTCGACCTCCTCGCCGGGGGCGATGGTCCTCGGGTTGCTCTCGATCATGCAGAGAATGTCGTTGTAGTCGCCGTCGTATTTCGCGCTCTCGGTCACCACGCGATTCTCCATGCCGAGGATGTTGCCCTGAAAATCACCCTCCGTGACGTGGCAGATATAACCGTTGGCCAGATGCCGGTCGACGATCCGGAACGTCTTCTTGTCGGCCTGGTACGTCAGCGTATAATCCTGCACGCGCTCGTTGAGCCGGGGCGTGGTGAAACGGAATCCGCCGTTGCTCACCGTGCTGTTGCCGATGTAAACGAACCCGAGGTTCAGCCCCTTGGGGAATACGCCCAGTTTGTAACGCTTGTAGGAGGCGATATTCGACGAGAACTCCTCCCGGGTGTAGAAAACCCAGCTGCGCTGCGCCCGGACCTCGGAATAGGGAATCGCGACCACTTCGCCGTTCTTCACCCCGTAAAAGGTGCAGTCGCCGGGCGTCAGCCCATCCTGTTTCGAAGAGGGATAGGTGTAGAACCAGAGTTTGCCGAAAAGCTGGCTCTGGCGGCAGCCGCCGTCGCCGAGAAACGTGAGCCAGATCTCCGCCTCGTCGAAATCGCCCGAACTCGGCGTCCGGTCGATCACCAGGTCGGTGCACTTGAAAAGGTCGTCGCCCCGGACGTTATTGGTCTTTTCGGGAAAATAGATGCTGTTGACGGCCGTCATAACCCGGGCGCTGACCGGATTCACATCGGCGGCGCGGGTCTGCGGGCCGGGCCGGGCAGCGGCCGAGATCGACAGGTTCCCCACCTCGTAACTTTTCATCTCGCCCTGCGCCACGACATACAGCCTTTCAACGTCCTTCGGCACGTCGAGCGTGGTCGAAACAGGCGTAAAACCCGTCAATGCAGGCTGTTTCACAAGCGACTCCCCATCGTAGGGATTCCCGAAATAGACCGCATAATACTCGCCGGCAACCTCGGAAGCGATATTCACCGCCACGGTCGTCCGGTTGTCGAATCCCCTGGCATACTTTTCATAAAATTCGGTATTGTCAACATCCTTGTCGATACACGACGCGGCCGACAATGCCGCGAGCACAAATGCCAGTCTGGAAATGTACATGGTTCAAACCTTTGATCGCTCAAAGATATACATTTCCGCCCAAAAACCAAATCAATTCGTCATCTTTTTCAGTTTTCCGCTCCGTACAACGCTTCACAGTATCTCTTCAGCTCTTTCCACGGATAGTAAGGGCCTCCGGCGAGGGGCAGATTGGCGTCGCGCTCATTATGCAGCACGCGGACGCGCACGTCCCCCGTTTCGGGATTGCGGAAGAAGATGAACTGGACGTTGGTTCCCATCGGCGTCACCGTATGGGCGTTCCACGCCGCAGCTACGTCGTCGAGCGACTCCACGCGGGCATAGGCTCCCTCGGCGCGCAGCAGGGCCAGCAGCGGAACCACATAGGTGTCGTGACCGAAACGCAGCGAGGCCGAAAGGTCCGATTCCCCCGCAACGACGCGGTCGGCCGTCTCGACGATATTGCGCAGCAACGGCCTGGCATCGGCGACGAGCGGATCGCCGAAGCGGGCCGAAGGTCCCATGATCAGGTAACGGCGGACGTTCTCGCACTCCCAGAGCGCATAGAGTTCCTCTCTGGTGAAGATTTCATAGAACGGCTCGATGCCCAGATGGCTGACGTCCTGCGTGATGGCGGCCAGCATGAAAAGATCCTCCATCAGATCCAGCGGCTCGTCGATGCACCCGGGGTCGGTGACGAGCGACTTCACGAACCGGTCGGGGTTCACACGCACGCGGGTCAGGCTGTCCGCGACCGCCGAAGCGGCCCCGCGGCTCGCCTTGAGCGAAGGTCCGTTGGCCAGATAACAAAGATCGCGGGCGCTCGCATCGCGCGTGGCGCGGATCGCGGGATTCAGCTCCTTGAGACGTTCGTTGAAAGCCGCCATGCTCAAGATACAGCGCGGAACCTGCGTCGAGCGGCTCTCGATACGGCACACGCGGCCCCCGTCGGTCGAGAAAACCCCGGGATAGGCGGCGAACATCCGCTCGGCGATGCCGCGGTGTTCCTGTACGCCGCGGGGCGAAAGGTCGCCGTAGCGTTTGCAGGCATCGGCGGCCAGCGTCTCGACCTTGGCCAGCACCTCGCGGCCCTTGGGGGTCAACGCCCCGGCCTTGTCGGCTTTGCGCAGCGCGGCGAGCGGCTCGGCATAAGCCTCCTCTTTCGAGTGGTAGCGGCTTCCGTGACGGCCGTAGTGGCTGATGTAGAACGGCTCGTAGCCGTCGGGAACCGGAGCGGCCGGACCGGGCAGGTACTCGTAGGAGTGGTAGATGCTCGCGGTGAGTTCGGGACGGGCGGCCAGTTGGGCAGGGGTGGGTTGCGCAGCGGCGCAGGTCGCGGCCAGCAGCAGCAGGGCCAGCAGACGGGTTTTCAGTGTAAGATATTTCATAGTCAGCATTTGTTGGTCATAATCCGGAGTACGAGGCTGTCGGTCTCGTTCATGCCGTCGCGGCCGATGGCGGTGAGGTTGCGGATACATTTGTCCACATCTTCCTCGATGATGCCCTCGACCGGGGTGACGCAATGGCCGTCCATGGCCATCATGGCCGACAGCACGGCCGTCGAGACGCCGCTCGTGAGCTTCATCGCACAACTGGGCTTGGCTCCGTCGCAGATCATGCCCGTCAGGTTGGCGATCATGTTCTTCACGGCCGCGGCCGCCTGGCCGTAGCCGCCGCCCATCAGGTAGGTGATGCCGCAGCTCGATCCCGTGGCCGCCACCACGCAGCCGCACAGCGCCGACAGACGTCCCAGGCTCTGCTTGATGTAGATGACCGTGAGGTGGCTCAACGTCAGCGCCCGGATCATCTGCTCCTCCGAGGCGTGCGTCTCCTCGGCGTAGACCACCACGGGCAGCGTCGCGGCGATGCCCTGGTTGCCGCTTCCCGAGTTGCTCATCACGGGGATCATCGCCCCGGCCATGCGGGCGTCGCAGGCGGCGGAGGTGTAGGAGAGTATCCGTGTGAAGATGCTGTCGCCCATCACCTTCCGTTCGCGGTCGCAGCACAGCGTGCGGCCCACGCAGTGACCGAACTCGCCCGCGAAGGAGCGTTCGGCGGCGGCCTTGTTCAGGCGGCTGGTTTCGAGGATGAAGCGCAGTTCGTCCAGCGGCGAGGTCATGGCGAAATCCCATACGCGCGCGAGGGTCAGGGGCACGTCGTCCTCCTCCCCGCCGCCCGCCGCCGGGGTCCGCTTGTCGAGCAGCGTCTCGCCGTCGCGGCTGACGAAGACGAAGGAGGTATGTCCCCCGGCGATGACCGCCACGGCCCTGTGGCCGGCGGCTTCGGCCTCCGCCTCGATATAGAGTTTTTCATCGACGTCCTCTTTCAGGCAGATCGCGATGCGCCGCCCGTCGATCATGCGGCGACCGCGTTCGACGGCTTCGGGCGTCACGTCGCGCAACACCTCCAGCTGATATTCCGAACGCCCCACCAGCGCCCCGAGGGCTACGGCGATCGGCAGTCCGATCATCCCCGTGCCGGGGATTCCGACGCCCATGGCGTTCTTGAGAATATTGGCGCTCAGGCGCACCGTGATTTTTTCGGGTTCCCCGCCCAGCGTTTCGGCGGCACGGGCCGTGCACAATGCCACGGCGATCGGTTCGGTGCACCCGATGGCGGGGACCACCTCCCGGTTGATGAGGTCTATGATTTGGTTGCGTTCGGCTTGAGATAGCATGATCGGCAAATTTCTTGAATCGCAAATATAACAAAAAAACACTATTTTTGCCCTATCCGAAAGCATTACAATGATGGAAAATCCGAAAAACCGCAAATGGAAAGTCCTCACGAGCGAATATCTCGCCCGCAAACCGTGGTTCACCGTGCGCCACGAAAGCCTCGAACTGCCCGACGGACGCCGCATTCCGGATTACTATGTGTTCGAATATCCCGACTGGATCAACGTCACGGCCGTCACCCGCGACGGACGGTTCGTGCTGATCGACCAGTACCGCCACGGGCTGGGCGAAACCTCGTATGAAATTCCGGCCGGCGTCACCGAGCCGTCGGACGCCTCGCCGCTCGACGCCGCGCAGCGCGAACTGATGGAAGAGACGGGCTACGGCGGCGGCCAGTGGCGTCTGCTGACGACCCTCTCGGCCAACCCCGCCACACAGAACAACCTCACCTACTGCTACCTCGCCACGGGCGTCGAACCGCTCGGCGAACAGCGTCTCGACCCGACGGAGGACCTGCGCGTGCACCTCTTGACGCGCGAAGAGGTGCTGGAGCTGCTCCGCACCGACCGTATCCGGCAGGCCCTGATGGCCGCGCCGCTGTGGCGTTATTTCGGAGAAGGCAACGAGTAGCCGCCAGCCCCGGATTCGGGCGTCGGGCCGCACCCGACGCATCGGATAGCCGGCCTTCAGGCGGTCGACGTCCGAAGCGCGGAGACAAGTCCCGGCCGGTCCATCGGCGACACGAAAAAGGGCGGCCCTTTCGCAGGGTCGCCCTTCCCGCCGGCCGGAAGGCCTATTTGCCGACGGTCTGCGCCAACGCCACGAACCAGCGCGCCGGCTCCAGCCCGAGGGCCGCCAGCAGTTCCGCCTCGGGAACGCTGCCGCGCGTGATCGAGCGCAGGCCGTGCCCCGCCGTGTAGAGGTTGACATTCTCGGCATAGCCCGCGGCATCCTGCCCGCAGAGGTAGCGGACGTGCTCCGCCGGGATATTCCGGCCCTCGTATACCGTCCGGTCCGCCAGATAAACCAGATTCAGCGGCGCGGCGAAGACGAAGTCCTGCATCCCGGTCAGTTTGCGGCGGTCGCCCTCCAGCACGCGCACCAGCTTATGCGTCCGGGCGTCGTAGCGATAGACGCCCTCGGCGAAAAACGCATAGACACGCACCGGATAGAGCGCCAGCGCCGAAGGAGCCGTCAGGCGGTCCGTGCCGGGGCGGTTGATGCCGGCGGCGGCCCACACCACGCCCGAAAGCTCTTCGAGCGTCAGCGGCGCGGCCGCATATTCGCGCCACGAGCGGCGGTTGGCCAGCGCCTCGTTCACACTCGTCCCACCCACGGTGTCGGGGGCCGCGAGAACGATCTCCGGGCCGTGTTTCACTTCGGTTTTCGTCGCCGCGGCCTTTCGGGCCGACGGACTTCCGCAGCATGCCGCCATCAGCAGCGCCGCACAGGCAATCAGTTTCGTTTTCATCTTTCCCAAAATTTAGTTGTATCGCAGCGAATATAGAAAAAAATTCCGGTCCGCACCCGTTTTTCCGGCACGAACTCACTTCCGGACATTCAGTCGAAATCCGCCTCTGCGACCGAACCGAGCACGGCAACGATCTCCTCGCCGTAGCGTTCGGCTCTGCGGGAACCGAATCCCGCGATCGAAAGCAGGTCGGCAGGCGAGGCGGCTCCGCTCCGGGCCACGTTGAGCAGGTCGCGGTTCGAGGCGATGACAAAGGGCTTGCAGCCCATTTCGGCCGCACGCCGGTCGCGCCACACGCGGAGCGCCTCGAAGCGTTCGCACTCCCCGGGCGTGAGTTCCGCCCCCGCGGGGAGGTGCCTGCCGGCCAGCGCGGCGCGCATCGCGGGTTCGTCGGCGGTCTCCTCGTTGAAAATGACAAGCAGCATCCACGCACTGCGGCTGCGCAGGCATCCGCAGTGCAGACGCGGCACGCGGACGGCCGAAAGGAATTCGTTCACCGTCCGCTCGTCGTGTTCCCGGAAAGCCGGGTCGACGCGGATTTCAAAAGTTTTGATCCTCATAATCTGTCGTTTAAAGTTGCGGGGCAAATATAAGCCAAAGAGCCGTAATCTGCAACAAAAGGTCCGAGGCACGGGATTTTTGATTATCTTTGCCCGCAAGTCAACACCCAACGCCATGAAACCGGAAACCGTCTGCACCGTCGTCTTCTCGCCGACGGGCACTTCGAAAAAAATCGCCGAGACCGTAGCCCGGAGCATCGCCTCCGACGCCGGGACCGAAGCCGCCGCCCTGAAAACCATCGACCTGACGCACGCCGCGGCACACTCCGCCGCACTGTCGGCCGGCGCCGTGGCGGTTATCGCCGCCCCCGTCTACGGGGGACATGTGGCCCCGACGGCCGCAAAAAGACTGGAAACGCTCCGCGGCTCGGGAACGCCCGCCGTGGTGATCGCGGTCTACGGCAACCGGGCCTTCGAAAAGGCCGCCGCGGAGCTGGCCGCGCTCGCCGCCCGGCAGGGATTCGTCCCCGTAGCCGCAGCGGCATTCGTCGGCGAGCACTCGTACAGCACCCCCGAAACCCCCGTCGCCGCAGGACGCCCCGACGCGCAGGACCTTGCCCGGGCCGCGGAGTTCGGCGCCGCGGTGCGCAAAAAACTCGCGGCGGGAACGCCTGCCCCGGTCGACGCCGCAAAACTGAAGGACGCGCACACGCCGCTCGTGCCGATGCTGCGCTTCATCCGTTTCGTCGTGGGCTACCGCCACCGGCAGAAGAAAAACCCGGTCGTCTACCTGCCCGCATGCGATGCCGACCGCTGCACCCATTGCGGCCGCTGCGCCGCGATCTGCCCGACGCAGGCCATCGCGCGGGGCGACGAGGCGCACACCGACCCTGCGCGCTGTATCCGCTGCTGCGCCTGCGTCAAGGGATGTCCGGTCGGAGCACGGAGTTTCCACACCCCCTTCGCCGCAGCCCTCGCACGCAGCTTCACCCGGCGCAAACAACCCGTAACGATTTTATAATCATGGTCGAGCGTCTCGCATCTCCGGCTGCGCACGAACTCGACGCACTTACCGATCTGTGGGAGAGGTCGGTACGCGCCACGCACGACTTTCTGGCTCCGGAGGACATCCCCTTTTTCCGCCGCATGGTGCGCCAGGAGGCGCTTCCGGCTGCGGAAATCTATGTCATAAGGGATTCCGGAAACGGATTCGCAGCCTTTGCGGGCATCGGAGCCGACCGGCTCGAAATGCTGTTTGTCGCGCCCTCCGCGCGCGGAAAAGGTCTGGGGCGCGAACTCGTGGAGCACGTCACGGTCCATTGCGGAGTGCAACGCGTGGATGTGAACGAACAGAACGCGCAGGCCGCGGGATTCTACGCACGAATGGGTTTCCGCGTCGTCTCGCGCGACGCCCTGGACCCGTCGGGTCGTCCCTACCCCATTCTCCACCTCGAACGCTGACAAACGACGGGCGGCCTCTCGGCCGCCCGTTCCGCCCGTTCCGCATACCCGCTGACCGCCAGCGGCCCGTCGCCCACTGCGGCCGTCGCAAAAAAAGGAGAACCCGTTCAACGGATTCTCCCTCCCCATCATAGAATGGCCGCAGGCTATCTGACCTCGATCTGGCGGGCCGCAACGGCGGCTTCCGTCTCTTTCTTCTTGGGAATCTCGATGGTCATCACGCCGTTCTCGACCTTGGCCGCGATCTTCTCGCGCACGACGTTGTCGGGCAGCAGCAGGCTCTGCTGGAATTTCGTGTAGGAAAACTCGCGGCGCAGATACGTGCCCTTCTTCTTGTCCTCCTCCTCCTTCTGCTCGGCCTTTTTCTCCATCGTGACGATCAGCTCGTTATCCTCGTTGATATGCACCTTGAAATCCTCCTTGGTCATACCCGGGGCGGCGACTTCCACCTTGTATTCGTTCTCATCCTCGATGATGTTGACGGCCGGAGCCGTGGTGTTGTGGCGTTCGGCAAGCCAGTCGTTGCCCAGAAAATCGTTGAAAATGCTCGGCAGCCAGTTCTGATTACGTCTTACAGGTACCATAGTTTTGTCCTCCTTGGTTTTATTTGGTTTAACATTTCGTTTCATCTTCGCGCCTCTTATGAAGCGCTTTCGTATCCGATACGGTCAAATCCTATGCCAGTTCGGAGAAACTGAAAAAATGTCACAAATTGTCACAAACGCGGCACAAAATTGCCGAAAAGGCAGAAAAAATGTCCTGACAGTATGGCGTCTCAAATATTTTCCTATTTTTGCAACATGGACAACGAATTGATTTTCCGGCAGGCACAGTCCTGCGAAACGGACCGCATCATGCAGATCATCCGCCAGGCACAGGCCCGGATGCACGCGGCAGGCAGCCGCCAGTGGCAGGACGGCTATCCCGCCCCGGGACATATCTCGGCAGACATCGGCCGCAACCGCGGCTATGTATTGTGCAAACCCGGCGTGGAAGGCCCGCTTTCAGTGATCGCCTACGGCGCGGTGGTGTTCGACGGCGAACCGGCCTACGACGCCATCGACGGACAATGGCTCACCGACGAGCCGTACGTGCTGGTGCACCGCATAGCGGTCGCCGACGGGGAACGGGGCCGCGGCGTGGCGGCGGAATTCCTGCACCGTGTGGAGACACTCGCACAGGAACGCGGCGTCAAAGCCTTTCGCATCGACACCAACTTCGACAACCAGACCATGCTGCGGCTGCTCGAACGCACGGGATTCACCTATTGCGGGAAAGTCGTCTACCGGAGCGGCGAACGGCTGGCTTACGAAAAACGAATCTGAAAACACTCCGACACAAAAAACAGAACCCGAGGCTCCACTCCCCGGGTTCTTTCATTTCACTGTTCAGCGCGTCACTATCTTCTTGAAGAAATCCTCCAGAGGAACATTGTAATAATCGCACAAATCAGCCAGCGTCGTCAGTGAAATGCTATGCCTTCCGCTTTCGATCCGCCCGATGTTCAGGTCGGTGTCGAACCGGACATTTTCTTGAGTAAGGCCTCTCTCCCGGCGGACTGTTTTCAGCCGATCCACTACTTGTTTCACCAGAATCTCATTACGCCGCTGCCGTTTCATAATGCAAATTTCCGCAATTATGCACTCAATTTTTACTACACACTTGTAGCACAGCGACTAAAACGACACCTTCAAGCGTGTAGTTGCCGGAAGCATAACGAATACAAATCCATTCAAGCCACTTTTCGGCCTTTTTGAAATATGCAAAAATAAAAAAATTGTTGTATAAAGCAGCGAAAACAACCGGAATAGCGGCGAAAAAGCTGATGCCGGGGACCGTTCGTCACAGTTTTCACAACCCGGTCTTCGGATCGCCCCCGTCTTCCGAATGTGCACCGTATGCGCTGCAAATCCGGCCCCGTTCGACTCCCGCAGAGTAGCGGTGAGCGCCGACTGGAAAAGAAAAACGACCTGCATTTCTGCAAGTCGTTGATTTTTAAGTGGTACCACCAGGAATCGAACCGGGGACACAAGGATTTTCAGTACAAACCATTGAAAATCACAATAGTTACACTATCTGCATCTTAGGATTCATTTCCAAGTTATCCACCTATTTTGGGTAAGACACAGGGAAAAACAAGACGTTGGGTTAAACAAAATTCATTACATATTTGTACACCTATCTCTCTTATCATTATAAGATTTAGGCGTACAATTCAAGAGAGGTTATTAAGGGATGGACAAACACAATTTTTCAAAGTCGAGCACCCATTTCTGCTGTTCCATAAAAGAACATCCCAACAGACCATGAATCTGTATGCCCGATTCTTCCTCCACTTTTCCAAAAGCCGAGGATAAATCCATCACCGAGAAAGCTGCTTTGTACTCCCGTTCTTCCAGAGAAAAAGTCATTTCAACTACATTTGTGGTTCGGAGTGTTCCATCTATCCCGAATTGATGCTGTTGGGCAGTTCCACTCGAAAGCTGGAAGAACTCAACCACTCTTTTATCAAGGACATTGATGTTACTCCCCGTATCAAGCAAAAAGCACAGGTTCTTGGCCTGTGCTTTTACTATGAGGAGGGGTAAACCTATTTGGGGTAATCCTATTATTGGGATATTCATTTCTTGTTCAAAATTATAAATTCAGTCTAAAACTTTTTCGTCCTATTGTTTCAAAAATAGTGTCTCCTCCTGTATAAAGTACGTCGCTATAAGAAACAGTTAATGTCTCGGGATCAAAGTCAACATCAATATTAAGCCATGCTTCCATATTATGAAATGCAATTCTATCGGGACAAAGTCGTTTTTCAAAATATTCCAGCCATGTATTTATAGTTTCTTTTATTGGATCGCTTTCTTCATCATTTAATATTTCGGTTAACAAGGCTTTATCAATATCAGGCCTTTGCTCTTTCCAATAAGTTTCTCTCCTTTTTCGGTCATATATTGTGTATAAATTGTACTGAATATCTTTGGGGTAAAATTCCGGATGAGAAGTTAATCTCCCCTTGCTTATTGACACAATCTCAAAAAATTCAGTCCAAGAGCAAGTATAGTTCCTTTGGAACCCGATAATTGCATAATAAGTTTGCCTTTTATGTTGGAACGAATATACTTTTTGAATTTGTGGGAATTCATCGGGCAATTTCAGCCATTTAGCCTTACCATTTTTGAGATATTGGAAATAAGTGCAGTAATTGCGTCCTGTCCCTCCCGTGAGATCATCATAGCTGTATATTTTGTATTTCTTATCAGGTGTATGCTGGACAAAGATGCCATTGGATGATCGGTCCATCAAACCTCCTTCACTATTATTTCCTTGGCTATTTTCAAATAAAGGCATTGTTTCGTTGAAAGTGATTGGTAGAGATAAATATTTCTCCAATTCACGATTAAACGCAGAGGACAGTTGCCAATTTGTGCTGAGATAGCAAACGGATAAAAGAGTATCAATATAATGAATATCATCGAATCTGGGCTTCTGAAGTATGTCAAAATGAGTTGTCCCTACTTTCCCTAATCCCAATAACAGTTGTTTGGCTTGAGGATAATATTTTTGCTGATACCGTCTAACGATGGAAGCCCAATCCAACCTCGCAGAATCCACATACTCAAAATATTCAAAGTACTCTTTATCATCATCGTCCGGACATACATCTTTCCAAAATTCATAGGAGCTGACTTGTTCTATGAACTTATCAAACCATATTACAGAGGTTGAATCGGAGCGTATAGGAGGTTGAATAGTATCCCTATCTACCAAGATTATAGAATTTGCAGATTCGATGGTTATGGTTTGTTGGTTTTGTCTATTTCCGCATCCTACAATCAATAGTACAAGTATTAATAAATAGTTTTTCATCTTCTGCTCTTGTATTTATATAGCCCTTTGAAAAATGTGTCACTCAATTTTCACCGTTTTTTCAATGGGAGTGCTTTCTCCATCTTCCCATTCTACCGTTTGTACAATTACATATCCGGGCCTATTAGGGTCTGGTCTACAAACATCACTCGGAGGGTTCAATGCATCATAACCAACCCGTAACAATTCTTTCCATTGATTAGTACGTGATAATGAATAAACCGTATATCTGCATATTCGGCTAACAGCTCTTTCATTAAAGCCTATTTCATCTATACCATCACCATTCAAATCTCCCTCGTTGGTTAATCGCTCAATCTGAAATTCGGTTTCTATGACAGGAATTGTTGGATTACTGAATGTTATATTATTGAGTTTCCCATCATCTACTTCATCAAGACTGTAATATTCAGCAGGGTTCGATTCGCTATAAGCATATTCAATCTTTCCGTCACCATTAAAATCACCTTTTATAGTATCTCGTTCATAAATATCTCCTACAACCGAATCCATTTGCTCTATCAACTTGGCATTGGCTGTGATTACACTTGGTTGTGGCCTATTTATACATCCAAGCATCAGCAACACAATAAGTATAGATAGATAATTTCTCATTTTAGGTTGTTGGATTTTGCGCAGTTAGATTGTGTATTTTATAGAAAAGTAAGTGAGCGGACTAATCATAATATTGAATATCTCTAACAGTAATCGCAATAGGTTGAGGACGCAAATTTTCAAGAGGTTTCCCTATTTGTTTGCGTAGCATTATTACATCTTCCGGGTCTTGTCTGTATGCAACCCTATATATCCATTCTCCTCGTGAATTGTATTTATATTCGTATAGATATGCACCTGCATCCCATAATTTATCTTTTTCAAAGGCATCTACCAATTCACTATGAGCAATTTCCTGCATTGTCTCCCCATCAATTGTGATTGTTTGAGTTTTGCCATTCATGTAGAAAGCACAATGTGCTGAAATAACATCATTATTTTGATTATACTCCCAACCATATCTATTCCAGCGTTGAATCTCAGTATTTTTTGTTGTTACAATATCTTGGTATATACAATTCCATTTTTCATCATAGGAATACTTATGTTTTGTAACCGTTGCTGGATAATCCTCATATTGAGTCGTTTCGTTATATAGCAATTTTTCTGATTCAGCATCATAAACCCAAGTACTTTCTTCTGTCTTTTCACCGTCTCTTGTAGTTGTATAGAACTCAATATTTTTATCTGAGGGTGACGGCGGATATTCCACATTGATAATGATACTATTGTCTCTTATTATTTTTACCAATCGGCCTTGCTTATCACGGGTTTGCTTTTCCTCATGAAAAATTTTATCTCCAGTAGGGAGGTAGCCTTTTACGGTATTTTTCACTTTAATTATATCAAGGTTGGAGTTTCTTGTAATTTCTAATACCGCACGTCCTTCCCCATATTGTATAATTTGTTTAGAAGGCATTTTGTCCTCTGGTTTCATATAATACACTCTTTTGCGATAACCTTGTATATCTTTAATTAAAAGAGTATTACCAAATTTATCATAATGGACGGTATCGGAATATGCTCCAGGAATTCCATGCTCTACTTTGTTGCTAAAACCATAGGCTAAATCCAATTCAGAAGGAGCACCACATATAACTTCTCCATTATCGAGAGTTAAAGGTTCATAGTGCTTGGTAATGATACATTTTTGAGTCTCTTGTGGAACTTCCCATATATCAGGATTTTGATCACAACAACCTAATAATAAGGTAGAAATGAAGAGATATAATAAGTATTTCATATTTGACATGGGATTATCTATTATGCTCAATTCGCTCTTTTTCTTCCTTTGTAAAATCCCGTCCGCATTGAGTACAAATAAAATCATTTGTATCACTCTGAATATACCCAAGTCCACTAACCGGAGCTCCAATAGTTTCAGGTTCAAATGAGGGATGTTCACACGGTTTATCTCCCCATGCTTCACGGAGAGCTTCAGCTTTTTTAATATCCATAGGATACACAGTTTCTTCTGCCGTCCCTAACAGATGGGTTAGTAGTAAAAAAGAAAGCGCAGGACTGAAAGCCTATTTTACTAAAGCGGGTTCTGGAATACCTCGATGGATAAAACAAGCAACAGCCCTACGCCTATATACTTGGGTAAGTATACGACGAAAGGATAAGTTCGCTTATTCTCACCATCAATGAATTTTCCAGATTCGCTTTATGGGAATAAACTTACACTTTCCGTGTCAGTTAGTATGTTCCACAAAAGTAGAAAACTAACTTGGGAAATGCAATAACTCATCCTTCTTTTTAGGACTGTTGCAGAAACAAATTTCGGTTTAAAGTTTCAGAAAATCAATATTGATCTTAGAAATTGTTTACTCTTTCTTGCGGGGGTCTGCCCTTATGTAGGCCACAAGGACAAATATAAGCCCTCCGACAAGTGTCAAATACAAATCTTTCATAAATTCAGTACTCTAAAATAGTGCATAATCGGCACGTCTCACAATGATAGCTGAGTGCACCAAATAAAAAGAGAGGCATGGATTGCTCCACACCTCTCCAATTATAATCTCTTGGGATATTATCCCCGGATGATTTTCAGATAGTACGTCAGACTTTGAATTACCACATCCTCGATAAACTCCACAAAGGCCGAGTTATCTCCCGAGGATGCCTCCTCCAAAGTCTCATAGTAGCGTCGCCTTGTCTCATTGTCACCCTTGATATTGGCAATGGGATAACCGTGTTGCATCAATATCAGATTCATCAATAGACGGGCTGTCCTGCCATTCCCGTCAATAAAGGGATGAACAGACACCAGTTTCTCGTGCATCTGAGCGGCCAATACAACAGGGTGCATGGAATCCTTGTTTGCCTCGTACCATTGAAACAACTCGTCCATTTGGGGCTGTAACAGGTAAGGCTGGGGAGGAATATGCTTGCTGCCGCTGATAATGACAGGTACACGGCGGTATTTCCCCGCATTGTCCTTGTTTATGCTGTGCAGGACTATGGCATGAATATCCAAAAGCACACGTTCCGAGATCGGCTCTTTCTTCTGGGCTATGTCCTTAATAAAATCAATGGCCTCTTTGTGATTGATAGCCTCCAGATGCTCCCTTAACCCTTTGCCTGCAATGGTAATACCTTTGTTGACCACCATATCCGTTTCATGGAGGGTCAGGGTATTTCCCTCGATGCGGTTGCTGTCATAGGTATATTCAATCTCCAGGGCCCCTGTGATGCGGTAATTTTCATTGGCCCTGTATTGATTCAATTCACCTAAAAGGGTATCGATCTGTTGCAACTTGTCATTCATACTCACAAAAATACACAAATTTCAGACAAAAGGTAATTTCCGGTGCTCTTTTGGAGGGCTTGTACATCTATCTTTCTATTATATAAGAGAGATAGATGTACAACTCATGCGCAGATAGATTCTATTGTTATAAGCAACTAAGTGCGCGATCTCCAACTTTCATATCATAATGGATAATAGACAGCCCGCAGCACTTCCGGTAAGAAAATCTTTATAGCTGACTGGTTAGTTAATAACAGAGAGAGATTTCCGGGAAAAACCCAGCGCACTTACTTTTGAATTATTTAGAAAGTAAGTGCGGGATATTTCAAGATGTCGAGTTTTTTTGTTCCATTCCTCTATAAGGTGCAGTTTTGGAAAATCCGACAGCCTGTCCTATTCCACAAACCACCTGTACTCGCTCTCTCCATACAGAGCCTTGTTGATACCCTCAGCCAGCTGCGAGGCATTGAGAGCCCTGTCCAGAAAATTGTCGATGTAGGAGGACTTATTAGCCCCTGTAAGTAGGTTGTAGACCTTCCACATGGAAATCTCTCGGCTCTGTGCATCTACTCCGAAAGCCTCGTCTTGGTAATAAGCCCTTGCCACCAGATTGATCTGGGTGTCAGTCATCAGCAGTTGGGGCAGTCTCTTTTTATCCTCCTGGGGCAGGCATTGATAAAGCCGTGACTTGCCCAAAAACTGAGCGAACTGATGCTCTGTCATGGAGGAGTTCACGAGGGTTTGCATCTGCCTTGTGTGTCTCTCGGGGTTATAGAGCTGAAACAGTTCCATGACAGCCTGAAAGAGGGCCTGTGTATTCATCACCTTGATCTCACTCTTGTAGCCGTCCGTGGAGACACACATATTACAGCAGACCCTATTCTGAAAGCCCACAAAGACCTTGAATTTCTCCGCAGATTTCTTGTTGTAGAGGTTTTCATGGTTGTAGGCCCTTACTCCTCCTACTGTCAGCTTTAAGGGGTTTCCGTCGATGTCCTCGTGGATAGTAGGGATTTCAAAGCAGAACATCATCCGCTCATAGTAGATGGTCTTGTCTGTCTCTAAAAGCTGATTCACGGGTTTGTGGATAGCCTCGGGGATTCTGCCCTTGATGATATGACTTACCCGGACAGAGGGGCTGTCGATGGTTTCTCCCCGGAAGAACTGCTGAGCCGCTTCGTGGACTGTCTCCACAAAGGCAGGGTGTGAAATGGTTACCTCGTTATCCTTGGAAAAAACCGGGACCACACAATCACTTTGCAGGTGGCGGAGTGAAACCTCTTTGGTATTGGCTTCTATAAAGGGTGTGGTCTTATCCGTCCTGAGCGGCTGTGTAATGGTAAGAGGATGTTGTGTCGGCAGAGGAATGATCTCTTGCCTAACGGGATGGAGTTGGAGCGCTGTTTCCATAGTTTTGAGGGGTTTGGGGGTGAATGATGTTTGATTGGGGATTGAGGTTGCACCAATTCAGGATGGCTTGGCCTACTTTGGGAGTGATGGTGAACTCGGGACGGCCCATGAACAGGCCTGTTCTGTCTTTGGAGGCCTGCACATGGTGTTTGAGGTCTATATCCAGGACTACGGTAAATTCATAGTCCATGCCATCCCTTTGCATGGCTTTAAGGCCCACTTTCTCCGGGACCATCTTACCGTTCTTTTCATTGAGCACATAATCCTGCTTGGTGCGCATGGTACAGATAATATGCACGGGAGATTGGAGGATTTTCTGCACAAAGGCATTCTGACGGGGTGTGACCTTGGCCCAGTTTGCAAAGGAGTTGCCTTGCAGTCCTGCATGGAAATCCAGCAGGTAGTCCCAGCATTGGGAGATACTGTCCACGATGATTACCTCCATACCTGCATTTTCACATAAGGTGATGGCCTCGATGTAATTCTCCGGGGAGTAATCACCGCCGAGGGAGACCACATTGTAGGTCCCGAGGTGAGCATAGAGATCGGCCGAGCCATTTTCTGAATCTATGACGGCAATTTTGGACCAGTCAGAGGTCATGCCATAGGCCAACAGGAGGGCTGAATAGGTTTTGCCCGAACCTGCACAGCCCTGAAGGGCCAATTTGATCTTGGCCTGCTTTCTTGTAGAGGGGCGGATGTTTAACATAAAATTAGTATATTTAAAAGCTAAAAACAGAACTCATGAAAGATGATAGAATAAATCAGTTTATAGATGAACTGAATCAAACAATCGCTCCTAATTATCAGATAACCAAAGAAATTTTTAACAGAGAGTATGGCTATCCAGAGTTAGATCCATTAAGAGACGAGATATGCAAATGTCTAATTTGTGGCTTATATCAAGCAGCCATAACACTAACCAATCATCTATTGGAATCTTCGTTAAAGAAATGCTTGGCTATAAAATATAAAATTGAACACGAAAATGTTCAATTGGAATTGAAAGATGCTTTTAAAAAAAGTATCGAGAAATATGACAAAATGGAACTGAACATGACTATTAATCAAGCATGCTCTCAAAATTTAATATCTAAAACGCAGAAAAAAAGGCTCCACAAATTCAGAGAAGATTTTCGCAATGCTTTTTCTCACGCAGAATCTTCAAAAATATTCAAAGATTTAAGTATTCCTGTAAATATTTTATCTATAGAAAAAAATGAAGGTCCTGAAGATGTGATGAAAAAATTCTTTTCATCCCCTAATTCAGAACTAACAATCAAAGATTTTCTGCCTATACAAGGAATATTACAAGCTAAATATGCTCAAATCACAGCTATCCCCTATTTCTGCGCTGTAGATAAGATAATTCGGGATATGGTAGCAATTTTAGATAACCTTATAAATAAAAAACAGGCAGAAAGCCCAAAGCCTCCTGCCTGTCCTGACAACCTCTAATCAGCCTAAAACACGGCCAATGTGGGTGCTCCTCCCTCGCCCCGCTGATGGAGCATCATAAACATCTCTCCTGTCTCGGCATTGCACACCTGAGACACCACCGGGTCTGTCAGCTGTCCTGTCTCTACTTTCCGACTGCAAGGGCCTGTTTCAAAGCCATAGACAAAGAATACTTTGCCTGTGTGGGGATTCTGTTTGACTTCCAGCTTCTCAACTCCCTGCTGGGCTTTGAACTGGGCTACCTCCCACGTCTCAATAAATTTCAGATTGCTTTCCATACCACAAATATTAGATTAAATTGTTGTGGCGGGGGACCATCCCCACGCCGAGTGCAGGGAGAGGTCATGTGGTGATTAGGGCAAACATGTGCGGATAAAACTGAAAAAAATAAAAAATAAAATAGTTAGAACTTAGGGGGCAGGAAATAATGTCTTGTTAAGAATAATGTGGGTCAACTATAACAGATTCATTTACTAAAAAAACAGGGCAGGAGTTGGATACTCCCGCCCTTATGCGCACTTAGTTTTATAATTATATAATGGTTTATCTGAGCAATTCCGATAAAGGATAAATAGCATTTTAGGTGTGTCATGCTCAAACGGTTCTTTCCCATGTAACCACTCTTTATAATTCTGATGCCCTAACCAATCACATGTCAGCATTAAAGAATCGGGATAATTTTCAAATTGAAGGTTCTGCGGATAATCACCAGCAAACCCTATATAGCCTTTAACCTGCAAAGATTTTAAGTGCTTGTAGTAAGCTGTTCTTGAAATACCCAATCTCTTAATGGCTTCTGTTGCAGATAGTCCCATATTGAATGAATTATTAAACCCTATGCAATAGAGAGCGATCATAAAACCCTTTTCTTCGGATGAGAGCCTATTATCTTCTAATACTTCTCTGTGGATAATCCTAAATTGTTCAGTAATATGCGGCAAAATATATCTTTTGCGCCTGTTGCCGTTTCTTACAAATTCTTCAATGGTACAGAGACCGCTATTTTTCAGCCTTTTGGCAAAATGATCTTTTATGTAACCCAGGGATTTTCCCGTAAAGTCAGCTAATTGCTCATAGGTGACATCCGTTGTATTATCGTCATGTGTTGTCAGGCAGAGAGCTGTAAAAACATAAAGATCATTGAGATGCAGCTTCTCTGCTGCTCCAATAGGGATAACTGTATAATTTTTCATGGCATGCAAAAATGGTGTTTGTATTTTAGGCTGTTCTATATTACTTACCTTTATTATTTAGCTTAAATAGGTAAGTAATATAGATTCGCATAAAATGCGAACACACTTAAAAATGATACTTAATTTGGATTCTTGGAGAACCTAACCTCCTGAAAGACAATACAAAGATAAGTAAAATTTTTGGATTTTGCAAATATTTTGGCAGCTATTTTTCTGTAAATCAGTAATTTATAGCAAGAAATATTTCAGTAGATTTTCCTCAGTTCTCGGGATTCTCAGAGGACCGTGTTTTTTGAATCCCATCGGATTTTTACCCTTTATAAGGTAAATTTTAGGTCTCTCTACCAAGAATAGAGCTTTCAGCAGGCTTACTGATGCACGCTGTTTGATGGTCTTGTGAAGATGGTATTTTACTATTGGAGCAGTCAGCTCTTGTATTTCCGAGGCTTTATATTTTCTGCCGATCTTGAATACCCTGAGTAAATCCCGTTTGAATGGGTGCTTATCATCCAGAGCCCAGAATACAGCGGCATTTTGGAGGTTTTTAAAGGCCTTTTTATTACTATGCCGTATTTCCCATAGATGGTCAATAAGGGTGTTTGCATCTACATATTTTTGAAGAGAATAGAATCTGTTCACAAATGCTGAGCACCCTTTACGGGATTGAAAGGTTTGTTTTTCTCCTGCTGTCAGGAGTCGAGATTTAGTGATCTCTCGCACCTCATCGATTATTTCTGCAAGTAGCTTGTCAACAGTTGCTTGTAATTCTTCCTTGTTTACTTGTTCTATCTTTTCCTGTTGCTTAGACAGGGGGAGTGTTCCGTATCTATTCTCGAATGTAACCTTGTGCCCTTGCGCTTCCAAAGCCTGTTGCAAGTGGGTGATCGAACCATAGATGGTATTACTCAGCTTCTGACGTTCTACAAGGTAGTCAATGTTCATATAGGCAACCACATCCTTGCTGAAACTGTCTCTGCGAGTTAACTGGATAGGCCTCTCTCCAGAAATAGAAATCGCTCCTTTCTCCCGGATTGCAGTTTTAACTATCTCGAATAAGTCCAGTAAATCTTTATCCTGTTCTGCTAACTCGGAGGCTGATTTTTGTAGGTGAAGAAGAGCGTCAGCCTGTTTGAGCAGGGTGGCTTGGTAATCTCCGTCTGCATTCTGTCGCCACTTTTCACGGGTGTTGTAAATGATGGTGTCGCTCAATATCCCATTCGAGAATCTGCATCTTCCATGTATCTGCGTCAATTTATCCGGGGAAAGCATTTGATAGTTCTGCCGGGCGTTGGAAACTGTAATAAGGTGATAGTAGGCCTCAATGTCCACTCCTGCAAAATAGCAGCTTGTGATGAAATTGATTCTTTTAGGCAGCTTGTTCCCTTCGGCCAATTCCGCATAATATGTCCCGGCTTCCTCTACCGATGAATCACTACACAGAATAGCACAATCCTTTAGGTGTTCATCGGGCAGCAGTTTGATGATATTCCTGCAATGCCGGATAGAATTGTAGGCAATCACTATCTTTTCAGTCGGAGGTAAAAATTGTATCTGCTGTGATGTTAGCGCATCCAGATTATCCGTGTAATAGAGTTGTATCTTGCGTTTGGGAGCATTTTTCCATGATAAGTTGAATTTGCATTCCTGTTGCAACTGAGGATTGGAAAACTCCCTCATAGTTGCGGTTACAAGGCATCTGTTCTTGGGTGGAAATTCAAAGTAATGGTCTATAAGAGATTCCAAACGGGGCCTGTAATTACTCTCCGACTGAATCATGTCCACCTCGTCAATCATCAGAAAATAATCCTTATAGTGCTCTTTTCCGATGATCTGCAATAGTTTGTATAGACTGTCAGCCACTACAAGGAATTTCTTGTATACTACTTTATCGTCGGACAGATAACTTTGGATTTCTTTTATGCTCGTCGTATCTCTCTCGTCATTGATTTTTCCTCCGACATAAAGAAGTTTGGTCTTATTCCGCTGCCATTTGTTGTAGGCCAGAATCTTGGTCGGAAATACAATGATGGAATTTCTTTTTGAATCAATTTCCAATGAAGTTGCTCCAATACCTGCTACCTGCTTATCCACTATACCGTGAGGCATCTTATCCATATAAAAAGATAGCTTCAATTGTACACTATCGCTTCCAATAGGAATGGGGACAGGTGTTCCCTGTTCAAGGGCATTCATTATTTCATCCACATTGCCTGGAAAGCCTATCTCCAGGGAAAGGTCTGATAGCTGATTTATCTCCTGATCCATAAGAGTCTCCTTATCCTCAGCGGATAGTGATATCCACCCATCCGCTGAATCATGCAGGTCTTTATAAGTATTAGGAACAGATTGTTTGGTTGTAACTGTTGGTACAGAAAATCGAGGTGTTGTCGCTAAAATCTTCTTCTCCTCCTTTACTGGTGGTACGTTGATCTCGGCCTCATCCGGAAAATCCTGTAAAACAGAAAAATTTAAATTGGAAAGGTCTAAATTCCCATTTCCCATGATATCTGCAACCTCTGCTGCGATATCATCCATATCTTCCAAATCAATCATATCTGCTCACTTAACATTTCAATACAAAACCCATCTATCTGAGCAAATATAGCAAAAGTTAAAGGGAATATTGCCGTTCCCCTTAACTTTATACAAGATGTTGCATTGCCTCGTCAATCTGTTTATTCTCAAAGCTATCCAGATAAATCTGGGTAACTTTTTCAGAACTGTGTCCCAGAGAACTGCTGATAATAGAGGTTGCAACCCCAGCTCTTCTGAGGACTGTCGCGTAACTGTGCCTTGCTACATAAGTGGTCAGTTTATTTGGGATTTTCAATTCCTCGCCGATTTGTTTCAGAGCCTTGTTGGTTTTAGCAAGGGCTTTGTGAATCCGGTTGAATTTCTGCAACTCTGTTTTGTGACTGCTGTTAAGGATTGGAAATAGATACTCAGAAGCTGGATTCTGGTATCGTTGTATTATCTCCAATGCTTTAGGCATCAATTTGTAAGAGAGTAATTTCCCGGTTTTATGCCGCGTGTAATAGAGCCTCCCGCCTGCAATATTTTCCTGTTTCAGCCGAGCCATGTCGCCGAAATTGATTCCTGCTGTGTAGTAGCTGAAAAGAAAAATATCACGGGCCAATAGGATGTATTCTGTGTTGGTGCATTGTGGGGAGTAGTTTTCTATGAGAATAATGTGTTGTTTGGCAATAGCCCGTTTGTGGGTGGAGGTCCACAATTTACCTACCTTGAATTTGATGAATGGATTGGATTTAGGGCAGAATCTACCCTCTTCAACTGCCCTGTTATAAGTGGCTTTTAAGATGCTGAATTTAGTAGCTATGCTATTATTTCGATTGCCCCTATTTCTTAGAAATAGTTCAAAATCATTTAGGAATTGCGTATCTATCTCATCCAATCGAATAGGAGTGGATTTATATTGCCGAAGCAGAGATAGGGCCACTTTGTGTTTTGATGCAGAGTTATATTTCCCAAAGGCTTCCAATCGCTCAATAATTTGTTCCAAGCACTCATTCATCGTAGAAGCGGTAATTTCTATCTTTTTCTCATCGAGCAGGGTATTCAATATGAATTCTTTATCCAAACTGTCCAAAAGAATATGAACAATCCATTTAGGAACTGAAACTCGTGTCTCCCTATCCTCCATCCATATTTCCCTAACCCGCCCCCATGGCCCTGTATACATTTCATCCTCCATTTGATATAAAAAATTAAATGATCATCAGTAAATATAATAAAAGCCAAGGGGAAAACTTACTATTCCTCTTAACTTTATATAAGATGTTGCATCGCTTCATCCATCCGTTCATTTTCGAAACTGTCCAGATAGATTTGGGTCACTCGCTCAGAACTATGTCCGAGAGATTCGGAAATAATAGAGGTAGGAACTCCGGACCTTTTCAGCACCGTGGCAAAACTATGCCGAGCTACATAGGTTGTGAGTTTAATCGGTATTTTCAACTCCCTGCCTATCTCGGACAAAGCCCGGTTTACCTTGGTAATGACCTTGTGATGCCTGTTTAATTTTTGTTGGATCGTTTTATGTTCCTTTGAATAGATAGGGAACAGGTAAATGTTTCCGGAAGCATAACTTTCAATAATCTCCATAGCCCGGCTGTGAATAGGCAGACTCAACAATTTCCCGGTTTTCTGCCGCCTGTAAACCAATCTGCCATCCACAATGTTCTGCCGGGTGAGATTGGCCATGTCTGCGAAATTAATACCACCCATCAAATAGGAGAAGCTGAAAAGGTCAATGGCAAACCGGGTATAAAAATCCCGCCCCTCACATGGGAAATCCATAACGGCTTTCACCTCAGTCTTGGATATGGCCCGTTTTGGAGTTTCTGCGTGCAATTTACCCACTTTGTAACTCTTGAATGGGTACTGCTCCATCTTGGCATATCCACGCTCTATGGCCTGATTAAAGACCATTCTCAGGGTTCTGAACCGGACACCTATGGTATTCTCAGCCCTACCCTGCCTACGGAGCCACAATTCATAGCGTTTCAGCCATAAATGGTCGATGTCAGAAAAATAGACACTCAGGTGCTTATTGAATTTGAGCAACGACCGATAAACTTGCTCCACAGAGGTAGCATAACCTGTCCTGCGTTCATCCTGCAACTCCCGGATGATCTGTTCAAAGAGTTCTCCGACGGTCACGGCCTTCACAGGTTTGGAGATTTGTTCTTTAAGGGTTGTTGCGGTAAATTCCCTATTCTCGGATTTCAATTCCACAACCTTGCCTTTACACTCACATAATTTATTGGCAATCAGTTTCTCCAGATATTCCCTGTCAGGGCAATCCAATGTGGGCTGATTCCTGTCAAAATCCCAATACAGAGGTGCAACAGACACTCCAAGGCTGATATACTTGGTCTTGCGGTCTTTTGTAATGCGTATTCTTAAAGGAAATTCATTGTTTTTGAGAGGCTTGTATTTGAAGCATACCACCTCAATAGTTGTGCTCATGGGTAAAACACCGGGTAAAACAAACCCTGCTTTTCGCCTGTTTTACACCAAAAAGAAAGAGAGTCGTATTTCTACAACTCTCTGATTTTCAAGTGGTACCACCAGGAATCGAACCGGGGACACAAGGATTTTCAGTCCTTTGCTCTACCAACTGAGCTATGGCACCATCCGCGAAAAACGGGGTATTCCCTGTTATCGTGGTGCAAAGATAAGCAAAAAATTTAATACTGCAAATGCCTTATGCAATTTTGTCGGTAAATTTTTCCCGGCCTGGCAAAAAAACTACCGACCCGGAAATCAGAAAAAAGTCCGCTGCCCAAACGGACAGCGGACTTGACAGGCATGATACAGAGACGCTTAATTCGTTTTATTCTGGTTCGCCTCGCCGATTTCCGGGTTGGCAATCACGACGGAACGCGGCAGCTGGAACCGCATACCGGATTCGTTCTGCTCCCACATGGCTTTGTAAATGTGGTTGTTCGCAACGCCTGCCGCCGTCATCGCGGCATCGTCCCGACGATCAATCGGCATATTCAAACGCCGGCGGTCGAGCCACTCCAGAGCGCCCTCCATCCACATCTCGATACGTTTCTGAAGAATGATCTCCTCGACGACATCGTCGAGCGAAGCGGCCGTGATGTCATAACCCGGATCGCGGTAGGTCGTCACGTAATCCTTGAGCGTCTTCTTGGCCGCGGCGATGTTGCTGTGCGCCTCGGCTTCAGCCTTGATGAAGACGGCCTCTTCGGCGCGCATATAGATCAGATCGGTATTGTTCCAGTCGCCGTTGTAACTGCGGAACTTGACCGAAACGTACTCCGAACGCGCTTTCACGCCCGAAGCAAGCGTATTGGGCAGGTTGGAAGGCAGGAGGCAGGCATAACCGCTCGTCGCAGCGTCCGGGTCCGGATTGTCCGTCTTGTTGAGCCACCAGCCGCGACGCACGTCGGTCGGATTCAGACGCGCATAGAGGTAGGAGTGGATCGGACGCTCGGCCCACATACCCGCATAACCGCTCATGTAGGGGTCCATCTGCGAACACCAGGTAGCCCATGTCTGGCAGTTGTCGGCCGTCATCTTGAAGCCGAAGATCAGACTCGGAACGTTCTCGATACGGTTGAAGCCGCTGTTGTAGTTCTCCTTGGAGACGAGCGTGTATTTGGCCAGAATATCGTCGGCCAGCGAGACGGCTTTCCCCCAGTCCTCCATGACCAATGCGACACGGGCGCGCAGAATGGCGGCCACGCTGGCGTCGAAATCGGTCCGGGAACCGGTGTCGTCGTATCCGATCTCCTCGAAAATACGCAGCGCTTCGTCCAGGTCGTCGGTAATGCGTTTGTAGACCTGCTCCATCGTGGCGCGCGGCAGATTCTGGCCAAGGGTCTCCTCGGTGGCCAGAGGCACGCCCGGAAGGTCCTTGTTCGCCGCCGAGTAGGGATACTGGTACACGTTGATCAGGTGGTAGTAGCCGAACGCGCGGGAGGTCAGCGCACGGGCGCGGTAGGCCTTCATCGTCTCCGACTCGGCGGAAGCGTCGAGGGTAGCCGTCGCGAGAATCTCATTGGCCGTGGCGATCGGAATGTAGAACATGTTCCACACGTTGAAAGTCGGCGTATACTCCTCCTGCCAGTAGTCGTTGATATACATGTAAAGGTTCATGCTGTGTTGCAGCAGCAGGGTCATGTCCTGCCCGGTCATGCCGAACGCAAGTTCGAACCCTTTGAAACCGGTCAGCCACTGAAGATCGTTCTTGTAATAGGTGGCATAGTGGGTGTAAATGGACGCCTCGATACCCTGAAGCACCTTGTCCGGGTCCTCCTTGGCCACCTCGTCACGGGTCTCCGAAGAGACTTTTCCCGAAGGGTCCACGTCGAAGATATCGTCGCTGCAGGATACCGCAACTGCCGCGCTCATTAAAAATATCAGTATTTTTTTCATATCAATGTCGCTGCTTAGAAGTTAATATTGAGACCTACCGAAGTGGTGCGGATCGGCGAATAATACGTACCGTCCACGCTGTTCAAAGCGACCGTCGCGCCCTGACCGCCCATGCTCGTACGGGGATCGTAGCCCTTGCGCTTCGATGCGAAGAAGACGTTGTCGCAGGCGAAGTACACGCGAACGCTCTTGATGCCGATCTTGCTCATCCAGTTCGCCGGGAAGGTGTAGCCCAGCGTGATGTTGCGCAAGTTGAAGTAGGTTTTGCTGATCAGGAAACGATCCGACGAAGCGTTGATGTTCGAGTCGTTCGTGTTCCAGATCGGCGCCGAACCTTTCCCGGTCTCCGGATTCCAGGCGTCGGCATAGTTCTTCAGACGGTTCATCGGGAAATTCGCACTGCTGAACGCCGAGAAGTCGTAATCGTAGCCGTAGCCGCCGAACTGGAAGTTGGTCATAATCGTCAGGTCGAGGCTCTTCCAACGCAGCGTGGTGTTCAGGCCGCCCGTGAAATCGGGAAGCGCGCTCTTCTCCAGCAGGTACTGCGTGGCCTCGGTAGCATCGCCGGTCGTGACTTTCTCCACGCCCACAACGTTGCCCTCACCGTCCGTGAGATCCCGGTCCATATACCAGAGCGAGTTGCCCTTCTCATCCAGACCTGCGAACTGCCGCATCTCCCAGCGGTAGATGTCCTTGCCTTCGTAAATGCGCTGGTTGCCGTTGGGCATGCCCGAGACTTTGTACTCGTCGGGCAGGTTGAGCATCTTGTTGGCATAGGTGTAACCGTTGACCGACATGTCCCAGTACCAGTCCTTTTTCTGGATGAGCTTGACGTTCAGGTCGAATTCGAAGCCCGAGTTGCGCAGTTTGCCGACGTTGTACCAGTCGTAGGCGCGGCCCGTCGAAATATCCTTCGTACGCTTGAAGAGCAGACCGTCCGACACGCGGATGAAGTAGTCCATCGTCAGGTTGATGCGGTCGTTCAGCAGACCCACGTCCAGACCCAGATCGAACGTCTTCTGCTTCTCCCACGTCAGATCGGGATTGCCGTAGTAATAGATCTCCGTACCCAGCTTGCCTTCGGAAATGGTAACCGTATACTGGTCGGTATAGGGATAGTAGTTGGCCAGGTCCTCGTTACCCTGCGTACCGTACGTGGCGCGGAGTTTCAGCTCCGAAAGCCAGCTGTGCGTACTCTCCATGAACTTCTCGGCTCCGATGCGCCACGAAGCGCCGACGGACCAGAACGTGCCCCAGGGATTGTATTTGAAACGCGAGGTTCCGTCGCGGCGGATACCGCCCGAGAAATAATAACGGTTGTCGTAGTTGTACTCCAGTTTGCCGAAGAAACCCTGAATGCGCAGCACGTCCTGATAGCCGTTGATCGACCCCATCTCGCCGGCGTTGTTCAGCTGCGGATTCTTGGGATCGTAAATGTTCGTCTTCTCGACCTCGGCGTAATCGCGCACCCAGCTGTTGTACTCATGTCCGATCAGCGCATTGATATTGTGGCGTCCGACGGATTTTTTGTAATTGAGCATCTGGATCAGGTTCAGATCGTAAACGTCCGTAGACTTTTTGTTGATCCGGCCCTTGGAACCGCGTCCGTCGCCGATCGTGGGGTTATAGAACAGCAGTTCGTCGGAGGCGCGATAGCCCAGCGACATGCTCGAGGTGAAGGTGAAGTCGCGCAGGAAATAGATCTCCCCGTAAGCGCGGCCCTGCAAGTTGTTGCGTTTGATGTCGCGCGTGTCCATCTTCAGCGTGGCGATGATGTTCTGGCCCGAGGTTCCGGGACGGGTCGTCGTGCCGTCGGTCTGCCCCGTACCCAGGTCGTAGACCTTGTCGCCGTTTTCGTCATACTTGATTTTCCCCTCGGCATCGCGGGCGTAGACCGGAAAAACCGGCTCCCACGAACGCGCCGTGGCGAACGCCGACGAAGCGAGGCTGCTGCCCTCCAGAATGTTGTTCTGCACCGTGTGGGCATAGGAGAGGTTGGCGCCCACCTTGATCCACTTGCGGAGCTTGGTGTTGACGTTCACACGGGCGCTGTAACGCTCGAAATCCGATTCGATCACATAGGATTCGTCCTTGAGGTAACCCAGCGAGATGAAATAGTCGGACTTCTCGTTCCCGCCGCTGACCGAAACGTTCGTCTCGTTGCGGAATCCGGTCTTGAAGAGTTCGTCCTGCAGGCGCTCGCTGTACATGCGCCGGGCCGACGGGTCGAGTTTGCCGGTCGCAGGGTCGATCAGGTAGGTCGACGAATATTTGTAGGGGTTGTAATTTCCGTGTGCACCCAGCACCTCCTGCGAGGCATAGAGCGCCGCGGCAGCCAGATCGCCGCCTCCCTCTTCGGGGCTTGACGCCCACTTCGTGTCGCGCATCGTGCGCCACTGCGCCTCGAGGTATTCGCCCGGATCGGTGATGATGTCATACTCGGGGACAGCGCGGGTGTTGATACCGAATCGCGTGTCGACGCTGATCGTGGGATTGTCCAGGCTGCCGCGCTTGGTCGTGATGAAAACCACGCCGTTCGCGGCGCGCGAACCGTAGAGCGAGTTGGCCGTGGCGTCCTTCGACACGGAGATCGACTCGATGTCAGCCGGGTTGATGTCGGACAGGCTGCCCTGATAAGGCGAGCCGTCGAGCACGATCAGCGCGCCGGTGCCCGCATTGAGCGAACCAACGCCGCGGACGTAGATCGCAGCGTCCGTACCGGGCTGGTTGGTGGCCGTAGTCAGCTGCACGCCGGGAACTGCTCCTTCGAGCATTTTCGAAACGGTCGAAACCTGACGCTTCGCAAGCTCCTCGCCGCGGATGGTGGCGATTGATCCCGTAAGATCTTTTTTCGTCGTCGTGCCGAAAGCGGTCACCACGACATTCTCGATGGCCTGCGCATCTTCGTGCATCACGACTTCGACATGCGTCTTTCCGGCAACAGCCACTTTCCGGGTCTCGTAACCGATGAACGAAACCGCCAGCGTAGCGTCGGCGGGTGCAGCGATGGTGAATTTACCGTCCGTGCCCGTGGTCGTACCGGTCGACGTGCCGTCGACCATAACGGTTGCGCCCGCGACAGGCTTACCCTCCGCATCGGCAACTTTACCGGAAACCTGCCGGTTTTGGGCGAATCCATATACGCAAAGCCCCAAAACGGCAATTAACGATAGTAGAATTTTTCTTACCATAAGCGTTAATTTTAATAAAATTTTAAAATAAAAAACGATCGCCCCGGATTCCGGATAATAAACTGCTGGATATAGGATAATTACAGCGTTCCGGAACGCATTTTCCGAGAAATGCCTAATAGTTTGGTATTAAGCGTGTAAGATATACAGACGACACCTCCGTGCGTCCGGGTTGTGTTACCAGATAGTTACCGGACAAGAAGGGTTAAACCGTGCCGTATAAGCTATTTGGTCCAATTGATATACCGTTTGGCAGTAACTTTATCATTACCTTTATCGCGGTTTGTTTATTGTTTAAAAAAGGTTAGGAAGGGAATGAGAAACACGTTCAAAGTACTGTTTTACATCAAGAAGAATGCGCCTTTACGCAATGGAAACACGCCGATCATGGGACGCATTACGATCAACGGACAGCGAACGCAGCTGTCCACGCAACTATCCGTGAATCCGAATCTCTGGGATGTGAGTATGGGACGGGCGGCAGGGCGCAGCGCGGTTGCCTCACATGTCAACGAACAACTCTCGCAGATTCGTTTCCGCATCGAAAGATGTTATAACACGCTGTTTTACGAGCATGCCCTGGTCACTCCGAAAATGGTCAAGGAGATGTATTTCGGCAACGACCAGCGCAACGAAACGCTGCTGGCCTTCTTCAGGCATCACAACGAGGAGTTCAGCCGGATGGTGGGCATCAGCCGCAGCAAAACGACCTACTATAAATATAGGTGTGTTTACAAGCATCTCGAAAACTACGTCAACGATAAATTCAACCGCAAGGATTTGCTGTTCAAAGAACTCGACAAAGAGTTCCTGACGGGGTTCCACCACTACATCGCACAGGAGTGCGGACACAAGAAAAACACGACGTGGATCTACATGATCGCGTTCAAGCACATCCTCATGCTGGCCCGCAGCCGGGGCCACATGGCCAAGGACCTCTTCGCGAATTACAAACTGCGCAGCGAATTCGTCGCGCGAAACTACCTGTCCATGACCGAAATCCGCAAGCTGATCCGTCTGGACCTCGACGACATGACCTTACAGTTGGTACGCGATGCATTTTTGTTCAGTTGCTTCACGGGACTCTCCTACATCGACCTCTGCACGCTGACCCCGCAGCATATCCAGCAGGACGGCAAACAGCTGTGGATCAGCACCACCCGCCGCAAAACAGGATCTGCGGTCAACGTGCGCATCTTCGCGATCCCGTACACCATTCTGCTGAAATACAAACCGATGCAGCGGAATGTGCGGATATTCCGCCTGCCGAGCAACGGCTGGTGCAACATCTGCCTCGAACGCATCATGTCTCTGGCGGGCATTCCCCGGCACATCACGTTCCATTCGGCCCGGCACACCTTCGCCACGACGATCACGCTTTCGCAGGGAATGGCGATCGAAACGATCAGCAAGCTGCTGGGGCATAAGAATATACGGACTACGCAGATTTATGCGACCATCACCCACTCGAAACTCGACGGTGACATGGAGCGGCTCTCGAAACGCCTCGATACGCTGTACCGCGATACCGACCTGGAAAAAGTCCGGGAGCGCCTTTGAGGACCGATTCACATATACGCAGAAGTTCACGCAGCTAACACATTCGCTCAAAACACCCGAAAACACCCGAAAAAGGGGATTACAATTTGTAATCCTCTTGAGATGATATTTTCAAAATCGTAACCGTTATCGACCAATCTTCTACACATATGTTATATTGGTAAATTATTTTAATAATTTATTTGTAAACGAGTTAGCAATTTCATACCTTTGCTTGTGAACTTTTTATTTTAAAAAAAACTATTAGATTAACGCTTATGGTAAGAAAAATTCTACTATCGTTAATTGCTTTATTGGGGGGGGGAATATTACTCTCGCTGGCCCAGAGTAAGCAAATTTCCGGAACAGTCACCGGTCCCGACGGGAAACCGGTCGCCGGAGCAACGGTTATGGTCGACGGCTCGCATGTCGGCACGACCTCAAACGGAGACGGTAGCTTCACCATCACGGCTCCCGGAAACGGATCGCTGGTCGTATCCTTCATCGGCTATGAAACCCAGAAGGTGGCCATCGGAGGCAAGACCCGAATCAACATCTCGCTCAAAGAAGACGCACAGGCCATCGACGACGTGATCGTAGTGGCCTTCGGTACAGCCAAGAAAGACGCCTTCACCGGAGCGGCGAAGGTGATCAAATCCGACGATCTGATAAAAACGCAGTCTTCGAACGTCGGGGATGCCCTCGTCGGCAAAATCGCCGGCGTGCAGTTCTCCTCCGCCTCGGGCCGTCCGGGTTCCGGTCAGAAGATTTACGTGCGCGGCTACGGTTCGATGAATGCCAAAAACGACCCGCTCTGGGTTGTAGACGGCGTGCCCTACGAAGGCGACATCAACAACATCAACGCTGCCGACATCGAGTCGATCAGCGTCCTCAAGGACGCCGCGTCGAACGCCCTGTACGGCTCCCGCGGCGCGAACGGCGTAATCATGGTCACGACCAAGCGTGCGAAGGCCGGCGAGGCCACCGTGACTTTCGACGGCAAGTGGGGCATCAACACCCGTGCGTTGCAGACCTACGACATCGTGGAGGATGCGGGCGAATACTACGAGATGCACTACAAGTCGCTGTACAACTATTACACGCTCGACCAGAAGTACACTCCCCTGGCCGCCAACATCGCCGCCAACAAGCTGCTGACGTCGAACGATCCCGGCGGTCTGGGTTACAACGTCTTCACCGTGCCCGACGGCCAGAACCTCATCGGCGAAAACGGCCGTCTCAATCCGCGTGCGAAGCAGGGCCGCCTGGTAACCGACGCCAAGGGCCAGCAGTTCTACCTGCAACCCGACAACTGGCTCGACGAAATCTACAAATCGTCGTCGTTCCGTCAGGAGTACAACGTCAGCGTTTCCGGCGCAACAGACCGCGCCAATTTCTTCGCATCGCTCGGCTATCTGGACAACACGGGTATCGTCGACGGTTCAAGCAACGAGCGCTACACCGCCCGTCTGCGCGCGGACTACCAGGCCAAAAAGTGGCTGAAAGTCGGCGGTAACATGTCCTACACCCATTTCGTCTGGAACAACGGCAACAAAACCAACGACGACGGCGACGGTCAGGGCGAAGGCAACGCCGACGGCGGAAACGCATTCGCCACGGCGATCCGCATGGCGCCGATCTATCCGGTCTACATGCGCGACGGCAACGGCAACATTATGATCGACGAGTACGGATTCAAGATGTACGATACCGGCGACGGCCGCAACGGCGGCGCACTGCGCACCAACGGCGGCAAGAGCAACGACCTGCAGGACATTCAGCTCAACAAATACACCAACGAGGGCAATGCCTTCATGGCCAACGGTTTTGCCGATTTCTCCCTGTACAAGGGCCTGAAACTGACCCTCAACGGAAGCGTGTCGCTCGACGAAACCCGCGGTACGGAGGTGTCGAACCCCTACTACGGACAGTTCGCCGAATCGGGCGGCGCCGTTTTCAAGAGCCACAGTCGGGAGATCGCCTACAACATGCAGCAGCTCCTGACCTACACCAACACCTTCGCCGACGTCCACAACCTCGACCTGCTCTTCGGCCATGAAATGTACAACCGCAAATCCTACGGTCTGTACGGCTCGAAGACCATGATGTTCTCGCCGGACAACACCGAACTCAGCGGCGCCGTCGTCGACTCGTCGCGGTCGGGTTCGTCGGTTCTGGAGTACAACAACGAGGGCTACTTCTTCCGCGGACAGTACGACTACGACAACCGCATCTATTTCTCGGGATCGTACCGCCGCGACGCATCGTCGCGCTTCCACCCCGACCACCGCTGGGGCAACTTCTGGTCGCTCGGCGCAGCCTGGATCATCAACCGCGAGAGCTGGTTCAACGCTTCGTGGGTCAACATGCTGAAGGTCAAAGCATCGTACGGTTCGCAGGGTAACGACAACCTCGGATCGAGAGCGGAATCCTACTACCGCTATACCGACTACCGCGAAATCCTGAGCAGCGGCGACGGCGTTACGAGCGTACTCTACCAGAAAGGCAACCCCGACATCACCTGGGAGACCAACGCCAACCTCAATGTCGGCGTAGAGTTCGGCCTCTGGGACAACCGTCTGTCGGGTAGCATCGATGTCTTCAACCGCAAGACCACCGACATGCTGTTCGAGCTGGCCACTCCGATCGAGTCGGGTTACACGACCATTTTCACCAACATCGGCGACATGGTCAACCGCGGTCTCGAAATCGAACTGAACGCAGACCTGATCCGGACCAAAAACCTCGTGTGGGACTTCTCGCTCAACATGACCCACTACAAGAACAAGGTGACCCACCTGCCGGAGCAGTTCAAAAACAACACGACGGCCGACGGCAAACACGTGGGCCGCTGGCAGAGCACCAAATTCCTCACCGAAGGGGAATCCGTCTTCTCGTTCTACGTTCCGACCTACGCGGGAGTAGACCCCGAGACCGGAAAATCGCTGTGGTACACCTACAAGACCGATGATGCCGGCAACAAGGAGCGCATCAAGACCTCCGATTACTCAGTGGCCTCGCAGGAGGGCCGCGAAATGCACGGAGACGCCCTGCCGGACGTTTACGGCGGTTTCGGCACGTCGCTGCGCTTCTACGGCGTCGATTTCTCGATCGGCTTCACCTACCAGCTCGGCGGACAGGTTCTCGACCAGGGCTACATGTTCTACATGAACTCCCCGGCAGGAACGTCGACCGGAAACAACTACCACCACGACCTGCTCAATTCGTGGACTCCCGAAAACTCCGGTTCGAACATTCCGCGTTTTGCTTACAACGACTCGAATCAGGCAGCCGTCTCGGACCGTTTCCTCACCAGCGCATCGTACCTGAACATCCAGAACATCACGCTCGGATATACGCTGCCCAAGCGTATCACGCGCAAGTTCCTCGTCGAGAATCTGCGTATCTACCTCGCCTGCGACAATGTATGGTACTGGTCCAAGCGTCAGGGTCTCGACCCGCGTCAGGCCATCAACGGAATCACGAACCCGTACTACTACGCCCCGATTCGCACCTTCTCGGGCGGTGTAACCGTAACGTTCTAATTTGTTAAACGACGAATATTATGAAAATGAACAACATACTGAAAACAACGGCGCTGCTTCTCGGTTCATCCGTGCTTCTTTCGGGCTGTATCAAGGAGACCTTCCCCGAAAGCGGATACGCCACCAGCGATCAGACTGCCGAATCTCCGTTCGCAAAGGAGGGTCTTATCACTGCGATGCCGACGGTGCTCATCACCAACTATACAGACCTCGGCGAGCACATCGACTTCGGCTACCCGGGCATCTTCGGCGCCACCGACCGCATGGTCGGCGAGGTGTTCCCCGTCAGCGGCAACCTGCCGGGCGGCAACCAGTACTACGACCGCTGGCAGGCATGGCTCTATCCGGGCAACTCGACCGGATTGGCAGCAAACGGCTGGGCGTCCCCGTTCTTCTACACCAACTATTACAAGTTCATCTTCACGGCCAATGAGGCCATCGACATCGCAAACCAGAGCGAAGGCGCAGAGGAGATGATGGGCATCGCCAAGACTTTCCGCGCGCTCTGCTACCTCGACCTGGCCCGTCTCTACGACGCGCTGCCGGCCAAGGCTCCCGAACGTCCCGCCTACGAGACCGAGCTGGAAGCCGTCAAGGGGCTGACCGTTCCCATCGTCCGGGAAGATACGAGCATGGAGGAACTGGAGAACAACCCGCGCGTATCGCGTGAGGAGATGTTCAAGTTCATCTTCGAGGACCTCAACACCGCCGAGACCCTGCTGGCCAACTATACGCCGGCGACGAAAAACCTGCCCTCGCTGGCCGTGATCTACGGACTCAAGGCCCGCGCCTACCTCTGGCTGGGCGGATTCACCGAATCGTATGCGGAAGTTCCGACCGGCGACGCCGCTTACCGTCTGGCCGCCGAATACGCCCGCAAGGCCATCGACGCTTCGGGCTGCACGATTATGACCGAAAGCCAGTGGCTCGACCCGAAGACGGGGTTCAACACGGTCAATTCGTCGTGGATGTGGGCCATGATCCAGACCACCGACACCGTGCTCAACAACCTGCTGTCGTGGTCGGCCCACATGGCGACCGAGTCTATCTGGGGTTACGGCTACGGAGCGCAGCCGGGTATCTCGGTATTCAGCTACAACCGCATTTCGTCGGGCGACTTCCGCAAAAAGAGCTTTGTCGGAGCCGATCGCTCGTTCGACGCCATCGCACCCTATACGACCCTGACCGAGGAGGAGTTCGCAACGATAGCCCCCTACGCATCGTTTAAGTTCCACGCGGCCAACGGCGAAAAACGAAACTATTCCACGGGTAACGTGACGAGCATCCCGATGATGCGTGTCGAGGAGATGTACCTGATCGAGGCCGAGGCTACGGCGCACTACGACGCCGCCACCGGCAAGTCGCTGTTGCAGTCGTTCATGGCCAAGCGCGATCCGGCCTATACGGTTCCGGCGGCCAACGACCTGATCGACGAGATCATTTTCCAGAAGCGGATCGAGTTCTGGGGCGAGGGCGTCATCTTCTACGACCTGAAGCGTCTGAACATCGGCATGCACAACGGCGACACCGGCACGAACGCTCCCCCGATGGCCCAGCTTTCCACGGACGGACGCGCCCCCTGGTGGAACTGCGTGTTCCCGCTGAACGCCGTACAGCAGAATAAGGCGCTTTCGGGCAAGAACAACCCCAACCCGACCCAAACGGTCAAGTCTGTTAAATAAAAAACATCGCTATTTATGAAAAGTATAAAAATATTCTTTCTGGCGACTGTCGCCATCGTCGCGGGGCTGTTCACGGCCTGCAGCGACGATGACTTCAAAGCAGGTCCCGAGGTCGACGGCGCACAGGTCTACTTCCCCGAGAATGTGACCACCCAGCATAGCATCAGCGACGACGTCTCCTCCATCGCCATCCCGGTAAAACGCATCGCCAAGGACGAGGCGCTGACCGTAGCGGTTCTCGCCAGCGACGAGTCGGGTCTGTTCACCATTCCGTCGTCAGTATCGTTCGCAGCCGGCAAGGAGACTTCCGAACTGCTGATCACCTTCGACCGCACCAAACTCGAAGACGGCAAGGAATACCCCCTTTCGTTCCTGATCAACGACGAGGACAACACGACGCCCTACGGCAACCGCAGCCTCGATATTACGGTTATGCCCTGGCCGTGGGTGAAAATGGGAACCGGCAAATTCCGCGAAGGCTGGTTGAGCGATGTATTCACCGGCAATATGTTCGAAATCGATGTCACGGTACACAGCCATAAGTCGAAAGAAGGTATCTACATGGTTGAAGAGATGCTCGGCTGGCCTTATATGACCGAATTCTTCGGAGCTACGCAAGAGGAGCTTTCGGAGCAGTTCAGCTACACTCCGTCCAATATCGTCATCGATTGCAGCAATGCGACTCAAGTGACGATTGAAGAACAATGGTCGGGTATTACCGAAAACAGTAACGGTTACGGAAACTTTATGATCGCCTCGGCGGAACCCGGCACATTGGTCAACGGCGTCATCACCTTCCCGAAGGACGGATTGACCGCAAAACTCGTCGGATTGGATCGCGAATTTTCCGCTAACAGTCAAGGTACGTTCCGCATCATGCTGCCGGGCGCCGAAATAGTCGACTATACGCTCTCCGCCGCATACGCCGGCATGAAGGTCAGCGCCGACGGAGAGACGGCGAGCGCCGTCATCGACTTCACCTACGGCGCCGACGTTACGAACATCCGCTATGTTCTCGTCGAAAATGAATTGACCGAGGCCGAAACCGCTACGCTTGTCGCAGCGATCGCCGACGGATCAGCCGAGAACATCAACGAGTTGCAGGACTTCACCGTAGGCGGCGAGAAAGTCTCCGCCGAAGCCGTACTGCCTGGAGCCGGAACCTATACCGTAGTCGCCTTGCCCCTTGACAAAGCGCAAAAACCGGTTTCCGGCGAAGCTTCCGCAGCATCGTTCTACTTCCCGGGCATAGGAGGGACCTCGGTTCCCAACGACATCGCCGGCTCGCTCTATAAAGTCAGCGCCTATCCCGATGCCGCAGCATATGTATCGAAGTATCCCGATTACTCATCGGCCGTGTACGAGATCACCGGCACGGAGATGAAGAAGATCAAAACCTACTTCAACAAAACTTCCATAATCGACAATATCGAGATTCAAACCGGAGGCCTGACCCTGCAGGATGTAGTCGATAAATACGGTAAAGAACTCAATGCCGATGCGATGGAAGAACTTGCAACGACCGGAAAGTATTGGGACATAATGATCAATCTGACACCGGGCGCATCCTATACGCTGGTTGTCGAAGCAACGAACAACTACGGCAAGAAAAAACTGATCGTGTGCGAACCGTTCGTGACGGACATACCGCCCTATACCGGAGAGTTGATCATCGGGAAATACGGCATGTCCTACGCGGCCAGCGCTGAAGACACGTTCGAAAATGTATTCGAGGTAATACCTACCGTCGGAAGCAACACCGAATTTTTCGTGAAGGATTTCGCCGTAGAGGACGGCACCCAATGGTACGCAACCTATGACTCGGCCAAGTCGACGCTCACGATGAGCGGCGTGCAGCTCGGCCGGGAGGACAACGGCAACCTGCTCGGCAAATTCACGAAGGCGCTCACTCCGGACCAGTCCCGCGGTTACGGTATCTTCTCGTTCGCAACCAAAGAGAGCGAAGGCAGCGATCCGATCGTATTGACGATCGATCCGGCGTCGAAACAAGTTTCAGCGCTGACGACCGACGTCGAGGTTCCCGTTGCTGATTTCACCGTCAACGAGATCATCGGAGCCTTGGCAGCATACTATGCCGACGGAACGACCATCACGAAGCAGAGCGGAACGACATCCGCAGCATCCGCAGCCAAAGTTCAGGGCGTCCGCACGAAGATCCCGTTCAGCAGCGTCCGTGTTCCGGGCCACATCGGGAAGTCGCTCGACAGCCGCGGTCTCCAGATGAACGCCACATTCGTCAGGAACAGCGACAACACGAACCACGGCGTCCGCACGTTGAGCGTGAAGACGGCGAAATGCGAGCCGCTGCCGAAACAGATCGGCCGCCGCGCCGATTTCAAAATCCGCGAAAACCTCCCGGTTTTGAAATAACCGACGCATATTGTTCCACACGACCCGACACAGTCCGAGCGACCGTGTCGGGTTCTGTGGTCCAATGAAACGAAACATCGGTCACGACATGCACTAATATTAGGATTATAAGATTATGACAAGGACAACAACTTTATGGAGCCTGCTGCTCCTGTCTGCGGCGCTCGCCCTGGGGTCGTGCACCAAGGATGCGACGGAGCAGGCGACGGGTCCCGAACCGGAAGCGAAAGCGGCCTCCAAACTCGTATTCTCGTCGGCGAACGCCGTCAGGGGCGAACTGCTGGTCTGCTTCGGCGAAGAGGCCGTAGCGGGCATCGAATCGTCGGTCATGCAGGTTACGCGTTCGGGCGGCGTCGCCACCCGTTCGGGCATCGCCGATTTCGACGCCGTGCTCGGCAGCATCGGGGTAAAGGCGTTACAGCGCCTGTTCCCGGTAGACGAACGGAACGAGGAGCGCACGCGCGCCGCCGGCCTGCACCGCTGGTACGTCGTGGAGTTCGACGCCGCCGCCGATCTCGACAAGGCGGCCCTCGACATGGCCCGGATCGCCGAAGTGAGCAAGGTGGAATTCAACCAGCAGCTGATGCACGTGCACGAAGGCCGGGTCATCCCGCTGGCCGAAACCGGCGCTGCGCCGCAGACCCGTGCGGCCGTCGGGTTCAACGATCCCCACCTGGGCAAACAATGGCACTACATCAACACCGGCGACAAGTCGATCTATTCGAAGATCAAGGCGGGAGCCGATGTCAACTGCGACGAGGCTTGGAAGCTCTGCACGGGCGACCCGCGCGTTATCGTCGCGGTCGTGGACGACTGCGTGCAGTGGGACCATCCCGACCTGGCCGCCAACATGTGGACCAACACCGCCGAGCTGAACGGCTCGGAAGGCCGTGACGACGACTCGAACGGCTATGCTGACGACATACACGGTTTCAACTTCGTCGACAATACGACGCTGACCATCAGCACCAAAGGCGATGCACCGGACCACGGCACGCACGTGGCAGGAACGGTCGCAGCCGTGAACAACAACGGCACGGGCGTCGCAGGCATCGCAGGCGGCTCGGGCAAAAACGACGGCGTGAAGATCATGTCCTGTCAGATTTTCCACGACAAAGACGGCGGCGACGCGGCCACGTCGGCCAAGGCCATCAAATACGCCGCCGACAACGGCGCGGCGATCATCCAGTGCAGCTACGGCTATCCTGCCGGCTCGGTAACCTCCGACACGGCCTATTCCAGCGGCGCCAGCGCCGAGAAGCAGGCCATCGACTACTTCATCGCCAAACAGAACTGTGCGGCCGTCAGCGGCGGACTGGCCATATTCGCCGCCGGCAACGACTTGACCGGCATATCGGGCTATCCCGGCGCTTACCGCGACGACATCTCCGTAACGGCCATGTCGTGCGACTACACCCCGGCCTACTACACCAACTACGGTCCCGGCTGCAACATTGCGGCTCCCGGCGGCGACGCCTACCAGTCGTATCTGGAAAACATAAAGACCGGAGCGTCCGAGGTGTTATCGACCGTCAACGGCGGAAAGTACGGCTACATGCAGGGCACGTCGATGGCCTGCCCCCACGTTTCGGGCGTGGCGGCGCTCGGGCTGTCCTATGCGCTGCAACTCGGCAAGACCTTCACCCAGAACGAATTCACGACGCTGCTGCTGACATCGGTAAACGACATCAACCAATACTGCACCGGAACAAAACAGTATTTCACCGACAAGGGCAGCCTGGCGACGCTCGACCTGTCGCAGTACAAAAAGGGAATGGGCACGGGTTACATCGACGCCTACCAGGTGCTGATGAACGTCCGCGGCATCACCTGCATCCCGATTCCCGTCGGCAGCCAGTACACGCTGAACCTGCAACCGTACCTCGGCGGCGGAAATCTGGACCTGAAGATTACGGAAATCTTCATTTCGGCCGAAGACATGGACCGGCTGGGCATTTCGGCGAACCCGACCATATTCGCCAACCAGATCATCCTCAAGTGCACCAAACCCGGTTCGGCGGTGGTCCGGATCAAGCTGCTCGCCGGAAACGGCAACAACAGCGGAATGAACGGCATGCCGATCACGAAAGAATTCGCCTTCATCGCACGTGAGGTTCATTCCCAGAACGGAGGTTGGTTATAAAACAAGGACACATTATGAAAAGCATCAAACTGTTATTGATCGGCCTCGCCGCGGCGTTCGCGCTGACCGGGTGCGGCGATTCGTCCAAGGATACGCCCGAACCCGAGGGCGACGGCAACGTCGTCGGCAGCTGGCATCTGGTTTCGTGGAGTTCGCTCCAGTCCGCCGACGTCTACCTCTCGTTCAGCGAGTCCGGTTCGTTCGACATCTACCAGCGGCTCTACAAGCCCGAATACGTCCACCTGGACGGCACGTATTCCTACGACAAACCCACGCTCAGCGGCCGGTACAGCGACAACACCCCGTGGGGAAGCGCCTCGTACCGGGTTTCGTTCAACGCGGACGGAACACGGATGACGCTGACCAGCACTTCGAGCACGAGCGACGTCTCGGTCTTCGTCAAGGCCGAAATCCCGTCGGAGATCATCTCCGGCGCGCTGGAGTCCACACCCCAAAGCAGGGCCGAAGATATGCCGCGGTTCCTCTGAACCGCCGTCCTGCCGGCATGCGCCGCAACCCTTCACCGGGTTGCGGCGTTTTGTTTCCGGGCGAAAACCGCACCGCGCACGGGACTCTTCCGCACCCCGGCATGCAACTTGCCGGAGCAATAAAAAAGCCGGCAGTAGCGCCGGAAAAATATTTTTCGTAAATTTGTGCCAAAACAAAACAAAAAAGGTTTATGGCAATTACCGAAATACTTCCCGGCATCCACTACGTCGGGGTCAATGACCGCACCACCACGCGCTTCGAAGCCCTCTGGTCGCTTCCGATGGGCGTGTCGTACAACGCCTATCTGGTCGCAGGCGAAAAGATCGCCCTGATCGACACCGTCGAAGAGTCCTTCGGCAGCCGCCTCGAAGCCAACATCCGCGAGGCCATCGGCGAAAGGAAGATCGATTATCTGGTCGTCAACCACATGGAACCCGACCACTCGTCGTCGATCGCGGCGCTGCGCCGCATCTATCCCGACATCGAGATCGTCGGCAATGCCAAGACGCTCCAGATGATCGAAGGGTTTTACGGCATCGCCGGGGGCACGGTCGAGGTCAAGGAGGGCGACACGCTCGATCTGGGCGGCAAGACGCTGTCGTTCCACATGATCCCGATGGTGCACTGGCCCGAGACGATGGTCACGTGGTGCGCCGGCGACCGGACGCTCTTCTCCGGCGACGCCTTCGGCACGTTCGGGGCGCTCGACGGCGGCATCACCGATTCGCAGGTCGAGACCGACCGCTACTGGGACGAGATGCGCCGCTACTACGCCTGCATCGTGGGCAAGTAC